>ERZ772920.1257-NODE-1257-length-13219-cov-7.277423_pt1 | contig 13219 bp, 8 predicted proteins | sample MGYA00511469_ERZ772920 | MGnify/ENA primary metagenome ERZ772920 (study PRJEB29015, sample SAMEA2738069) | human oral metagenome | biome: human oral; feature: human-associated habitat; material: saliva | place: China | collected 2216 ... | reverse complement strand
CGTCTTCATCTTCATCATCTTCGTCTTCATCTTCATCTTCATCATCTTCGTCTTCATCTTCATCATCTTCGTCTTCATCTTCATCTTCATCATCTTCGTCTTCATCTTCATCATCTTCGTCTTCATCTTCATCTTCATCATCTTCGTCTTCATCTTCATCATCTTCGTCTTCATCTTCATCTTCATCATCTTCGTCTTCGTCTTCATCTTCATCATCTTCGTCTTCATCATCTTCGTCTTCCGCTAATTCAGCAATAGCATCTTCTAATTCTTCAGGATCAGCTTTTGCTAATGCTTTTTCAAGATCTTTACGTTTTGCTTTTTTAGCCGCTTTTTCTTTCATTAGATCAAGTTCAACAACTAATTCACGAAGTTCATCATCTGATAAATCTTCTAGCAAGTCAGCTACAGATGGCTTTTTACCTTTCTTAGCTTTACCTGCTTTTAATTGATTTGCCGCATCTTTAATATCTTCTGCAGAGATACCGTTTGCGATAAGTGCTTCTAAAATTGATAATACTTTGGACATATATGTTACCTTTTGTTTAATTAAACTGATGATATGGTAGGTGGTATTCCACCTACGTGTTATAATGTTTTCTTAGATTTTTTCTTCTTTTTGTCTTTAGACTTTTTGTCTTTCTTGTCAGACTTAGAAGATTTATCTTTTTTCTTGTCTTTCTTAGACTTTTTCTTTTTGCGATCAGACAAGTCGAGATCATCTTCATCTTCGTCTTCTTCATCATCTGATAAGTCACCTGCTTTAGCTAACAATGCTTTAGCTTCTTGTTTAGCTTTTTCAAGGCTTTCTTTTTTCATCGCTGTTTCAGTAAAGTCTAAGTTCCATAACAAGTATGATTGCTCATCTTTCGTTAATGGACTATGGTCACCTTTTTGCACTGACCATTTAGTAGCACCTGGTGCATCGGGGTCAAACGCAATAAAAATATCGCAACCATATTCAGGATCAGACAATTCACAATTCACAACCTTACCTTTAATTTTGTGTTTGTTCATTGTAATGATCTTTTGAAGTTGTTTAGCAACACCTGAAGGTACGCTTAACACACGAACTGGTGTCCACGTCTTTGACGCTTTGCCGTCCATTAAACCAGACTTACGTTCTGACTTGGAAGGTTTTTCTTTCTTGCGTGGTTCAGAATCTTGAATATCACGCACGATAGCATTAACAAAATAACGCTTAGAAGTCGTTTCACGATTAGGTAAATCTTGATACGGATCTTCAATGGTTTCATCAAAGCTATCTGTATATGGGTCAAAGTTCAGCGGAACCTTTGGAATTTTAAATTCACCCTTACTGGTTTGAATTTGAATCCAGTGCGTAGCGTAACTAAACACATCACCTACTAAACGAATCTGTAAGAAATCTGAAGTGGGTTTCAGAAGTTCTACAAGCTCATCTATACGTGGTGGCTTAGTATCGCTATTAACATTGGCATCCCCAAATCCACGACCTTTTGCACTTCGTTTCATTAAGTTTTCTCCTGTTTAACGAATATAAACTGAATAGCTTTTACTACTCAGTCTTTTGATTAGTTTCTGCAACTTGACGTCTTTGTCATTAGCAACATTGTTTAATAGTATTGCACAGGCTTTGCCATTTGTCAAGCTAAAAATAAGCTCCGCTAAATCCTGTGGATTGCCTCGGTGAAGTAGGCCTTCAACAATTTCACCGTTGATTACTACATCAGGTGTATCATTAAAACTCATCTAAGTTTTCCCCTAGTTCTAAGTATTTGATTGCATATTCATTGGGATCAACCAGTTTCGCTAATTCATAAATTAAGCGTCTTTGTTGTTGTTCATTTACAATATCTATACTGGTACTACAACACATATCTTCCGATTCCATTATTTCATCATTGAGTTCTACACTCATTGAATGAATCTCACTACCAGATGGAACAACGTATGCTGTACCGTAGTAGTTAGTATGGTGGTTCCGATATTTGGTTATCCATATATCAAGATAAGATTTAAAAGCACCTTTCAATAAATTGAAATGATCCACTGCTTTGTTAAAAGCTAAAAAGTAGTTCTGCCGAATTTCTTCAGGGTCAGTAACAAACTTTGAATTACGACTATCATAGTTAGCCATCTTCTCAATATAAAGAACATAGTGTGATAGCAATATATTCTTCAATTCTAAGAACTGACTAATACAGAATTTAACGTGTTGATAGACACCGTATAAATCCGATGTAGTAGCGGATACGCTTTTATGATAGTTGCGTAAATCTATGTGATAACACTTTTTAAACCCGGACACAATAACATCATCATATTGAGTAAGATTGGAAATAAAACCTTGCAATATTTGCATAGTTAGATTTCTATCTAATTGTAGGCTCTCAAAGTTTTCAATGGTTGGATTAGCAATAAAGTTGATATACAGAGATATTGACTCTCGCCAATTCAATCCATTAGATACCGCTCTCTTTTTATGAATGTGCTGATAGTTGATTAACTGTGCGACATGTTCTTGAACAAACGTTGTTGTCTGTAATAAATGGTTAATCCCACTATATAAGATACTGTCTAATACTGAGAACCATTGAGCGGAACTGTACTGATCTTTATCAAACAAGTCCTTATTGTTGTTTAAAAGTTCTGAGTATGTTTTCATATCTATTTCATCTTAAGAAGTTTTTCGATTATTACTACCCCGTGCTTACATATGATCGGGACGAATCTCGGGTTCGTGGTGAAACTAGGCTCACCATTCGATCTACGGATAACCGCACTACCATATAGGCTTAACGCATATTCACAATAATAACAGAAGAATTCACAATCACAATCGAACATAATCTTTGCATTACGATCTCTAATATCAGTACCTGACAATAGTGTGATCTCTTGTTTGTGAATACGAGGTTGTTGTCCTAGTTCATTAGTGCGGGTTTCGCACAAATACATATTCTTCTTAGGATCAAATTTTATTTTTGTTGGTGTAACGAAACCTCCATTATATTTTACATACGGGGGTGTGTTAGCAACTAACTGACGGGCAGTTAAACCGTCAAGTTGTTTACGGCGAGTATTATTAGATGTCCGCCGTTTTTGTTGTCTGCGTAATTGTTCCGCGGCTAGTCGTTCAGCCACCGAAGCACGTGGGAGTTTCATTATGCCTCCTGAACTAAGTCTTTAATGGTTTTGCGTGTTTCTTTCTTAATTTTTACTTTGACTTCAACCTTCTTAGCTTTCTTACGCTTATGTTTACCTGGAAGTGCAACGAAACCTGAGCTTTCACGTTGGTGTCCTTGTACTCCAGTTACTTGTTTTTTCTTATCAATCTTAACGTGTTTCTTTTCAGAATCTGATTGGTTAATAAAGCTATCCAATACACGTTCCATACGAACTCGAATTGGGTCATCACTATCAAGAGTGTTGTTGAATACTTCAGGTTCTTCTTCGTCATCAACAACATCAGGGGACGTCCCAAATAATGACGGTAACTCAGATTCACCATTCGCATCTGTTAAGAAGTATGCACAGGTTCGAGCCGCATAATCAGCACCACCGTCAGCAAACGCATCCACGTAATCAATACAAGCTAATGTTTCATCTTGTCCATTACGGCGTGTTTGAAATTGAGAACGCAATAATGCTTTAAGATCATCTTTTGTTGCTGTGTCGATAATATCATACATAGCCTGCGTATGTTGAGTAAAGCGGAACAAGTTATGATACATCAATAAGAACGCTAAGATATTCCCGGTGAATGAATTAAGTACATCCATATATTTGATTGCACTACACACCGCACAGTTACAAGGCAACGTTTGACCTGCGTTTGGTTTATTAGTCATATCCCCAATTACATAATGACGAGGTGGTTGCTCAATGCTTGGACACAAGAAGTAACCTTTGTTCATAGCCTCTTGTAGGAATGTACTAGCGTCTGATGTAATGTAAGGTGCAATACCCTTAGATGCCATACGCATTAACGGATATATTTGTCGAATGTTACCTACACCTAATGCGTGGTAATGTTTATACTGGCGACCAGTAGTCATGATACGACAAATAATATCAATAGAATTCATTAACGTTTGGTAATAAGCACCGCCGATAGACACACGATCAATTTCATCGGTCTCAACAATTGTTCTGAATTTATTGACAGCCTCTAAACTATCACCATGAAAGATATTCATTAAATGTAAGTCAGGTCGTTTATGAGCAAGCATAATATCAATGTTTGATCGTTGTGCTTTTGCCATCTTCTCTAGTAAGCCTTCCCAATAATAACCTGAGCTAGGAATATCGAGAACCATACCAATATCAACATTCTCATTATACCATTTAGTTAATGAACGAGGGTTGATATAATCATACTTGCCAGATTTAAGTTGGAAACCACCTGAGTCTGCATAAATCATCTGATTATGATGTGGCTGTCTGCCATGCAATCTTAATTTCGGACTACGTTCTTCTTTACCCATCATCTGGGAATAGTTCATCATATAGTTCGTAATACCAAGATTAGCACCAATGGTAGGCCAAAATGGACTAACATTAACAACCTCGTCATATTCAAAAGGCACTTGATAAGGGTGTGCTGTGTGCTTATCATTAACCAGATATAGTTCACGATCAGGACAGCGGATATAAACATGTCGTGAACTTTGTTCTACTAAACGCACTTCATTAGGTCCGCTCTTATATTTGATATAAATAGCGAGACCCATATGGTTGATGGGGTATAAACCCGCACCAACGAATTCGTATTTACGTTGTTCCATTTATTTACCTTTAAAATAACGTCTGATGTTATTTCCATATTTACAAAAGATGTAACGACCTAAGTTTAAGCTAAAGGCTACTAATAAGGATAGTAGGACCGCCAGTAAGTATGCCTTACTACTAAGGAAATTTCTATCCATAAAGTAGATTGCTAATGTGAATATTAGGATTACGCATAAGCTATCTATTGCATATTTCATTTATACCTCCGTGAGGATATTCAAATAACTTAAAGTTGAATAAATCTTGTACCTTATGTTTCACCTTTTGTACAACGATACGATTAAAATTTGTTTTACGTTTAGAAGATTTAACGTAATAGGTGTTATTACTTTTCTTCTTGGTGTGCATTTTATGACTCCGGAGCGTTTTGATCTTTTGCCCATGTATATGGTTTTATTTCTACTGTGTGTACGTCTGTAACGTGGAAGTCTTTAACATTGGTTTTAACGAAGTTCCCGATTAGTTTATCATCAAGACCAAGATCGGCTTTATTATATGCCGCAATAACAGTATAGCTAAAGAGTGATACTGGTGCAACACGATAACATATTGGGTCATCATCATATACCACGTAACAAGGTGTGTTCGTGTTTAACAAGTGTACTAAATGTTCTACTAAACGGTATGGTAAAGCACTTCGACTAGAGACCTTGAAAATGATACGATCATAAATATCTAAACCTGATAGTTTAGTTCGTATGTCTTCTGATAGTTTAACCATAGGTGTTAAACCATGTGTTACGTTGAGCAACAGCTCGTCTGTATAACGAACTGTTAATTCACCTGCTAATCCTAACGTGTAGGTTGCTTGTGCCTTCATGATGTTCTCCTAGTCAATGTTAAGTGGGAAACGTTCCCGTAGTTTTAATTGTTTACACTGTTCGTGATAGCAATCTACCATATAAGCATAGGTCTTATCTGGATCAATAGCTTGAACTTTGCTGTTATCCGGATATAATGCTTTATGATCTAACAATGTTTGTTTGATTGCTTTCTCCATGTGATTAGCACTGAAGTCCCAATCGTCTTTATGCGACCAGTCTGCACCAACACTAAACTCAATATCAAATGGAACACCTGTAATAACACCGTGTGTTTCACGTAGATACTGAGTAACACCGTGTGTCATTGACCATTCAAGAATGTGCATACCTAGTAGGTAATATTCTATTGGCATCTCCGCTTTAATACTATCGTGTACCATTACATTAGGACCTGTTGGTAGATATGTAATGTCTGTTTTAGACGTACCTACTTTAGACGATTTGTGTTTAACCTCTAATTCAGTAAACAGTTCGTGTATAGTGCGAGCATAAATATCAGCCGCCATAAAACAAATATCAGAAGCGAAACCTTGAATTGGACTGTTTTGAGCTCTTCGTTGAACAGCAGCCCGCATAGCATTGTGTCCGGATAAGTTACCAAACAAGTTACGGCGTCGTCCTATTGGAGATACAGCAAACAAATGTTCTTGTGCATAGGTCACCATTTGTTTTAACCATGCTTTACCTTTATGGAACTCTTTAAAGAATTTATCTTTAATCTTACGTGCTTCGTCCACTGATAAGTTGATGTCTCTAGCTAATGCGTTGTCACCTTTACCATACATACTGTTAGATACGATATGACCATTAGCAGACCAACTGTGGTCTTTAACCACGTTGATTACATCGAACACTTCTTCCTGTCCCATGTTTTGTGCTTCTCTGAAAACAGTAGTAACCTGAGTTGTATCACTAGCTAAGATTTCTAATGTTTCATATACAGAAGATAAACCAAGAACATCAAATGCAGATTTGTATTGATGAATGTTCTCCATAAATTCAGGCATATGTTTCTTCAATGGTGGAATATGTACACCTTTAAAGTAAACATCTCTAGATCTAAAGGTATTCACACCTGCACGTTTAGCATAGACTTTACGCAACTCTTGATATACGTCTTTGTATAGACCATATTTTAGTACGTTAATTCTTAAATCAGGTAAAGTTTCTTTAAGCTGTTCTGCACGTTCTTTCTTACGCAACGTTTTGAAACCGATGTGTTTTAAGAACAACAGTTGGCTTTCTACACCTGTTATAATAATCTCGTATGCTTGTGTTTCATAACCGTTTTCAGTTACATACTGACCACCGTACATAGAGGCTTTGATACCGAATAAGCTCAATAGATAAATAATATCAGTAGCTAAACCTGGATTGTTTGTAGTAGCACCAATTTGTAGATGGTCATTTGAACTGAATCGCATGTAGCCATCGCCGTCAAAGTAACCGCTTAAATAAGCCGCTACGAACTTGCGTTCTGCTGACAGGATTTGGTCTGGTACTCTACGATCTTTTTGCAGACCAGTAACGCCAAAGTCTTTAAGAAAATTATACAATCGTTTGTTATTCAAGCTAATAGAACTTGCACCACAACCTGAAAAACGTTCATCAAATTCTAATGGATTAGCTATTGGTGCTTTCACACCACCCCATTTCTTAAAGAACATTTGCATTTTCTTAACTTCTTCTAAATCGCTAGAACTATGATTAACACGATAGTTATAAGATGTAGTATCTGAGTTATAGAAGTTTGCAGAACCGTCAGCAGTAAACATACCTAAGCAATATGCGTCTTTAGTGGTGATCTGCTTATTGTCCATTACAGGGTGTACGTTACCAAAAGCACCTTGTTGATAAACAATATGATCCCCGTATTTTAAGTCTGCTAATGCTTTGTATTCTAATTTTAACTTAGGTGATACTGTTAAAATTTTATGTCCGTTAGTACCTTTCAATTCGCCTTGTCTTGTTAAGACAGAAACAATAGGTTTAACGCCACGAGAAATAGCACCACCAGATTTACGAAGTACACCACCTTGCACAATCATTTTAGGTTTACGTTTCGTATCTGCTAAATTGCCAATACGGATTGGACCTTTTTCAGTTGATACAATAGTGTCTTTAGTGAAACAACCGAACACAATGGACTTCGCTTGTTGTCGCATGACCTTATCAATCTTGTCTAATGGGACTTTAGTAAATTTGTGATAGTTTTGTTTATGTGGGTCACCCTCTGTTTCCTTACGTTTTAGGTTCTTCTCAGTTGGGTCATGTCTGTATTTGATAATCAAGTTATGGATATTCAAGAAACTCGATTTAACACTGTCATCATCAGCCGCAATTCCCCAGCATCTAACTTCATGTGCAGAGTAGTCAGCCTCGAATGGTAATACCATAGGTGGGCTAATAAACATACGCTTAATGATCTTGGCATCTGCACTATGCTCTGGTATTTGTTGGAAAGATGGTTTACTACTATTTGAACGACCTGTTACAACACCAGTATAACCAAAGTCCGGACGTAAGCGTTTATCAATACGACCATCGTGTGATTCTTCAACGTGTCCATAAAACGCATCGATGTATGACGATTTCAATTTACCTAGTTTATTAAGGTCATTGATAATGGCAACACTTCGATTGTCTTCTTCGTACGTTTTTAAGAACATTTTATCGAAAGACGGATCACCTTTTTTACCATAACGTAATGGCTTTAAACCTAATACATCAATAAACAATGTTTGTAGATGTGCCTTTTTACTTAGGTTAAAGCTACTAAATGATTGACCGAATAAACCACCAGATGGTGCACCTTTGTCTTCATTAAGTAGTTTACTTGCTTTCTTAACTTCAGGTAGTTCATAAAACTCTTTAGTGAGTTCATCAATCTTAGAAGAGATTGGACTATCAGGTCGAAGTAATGAAAGCAGATATTCAATATCAATAGTGTTACCACGATATTTCATAATGCTCATAACCCGGATCATACTAGATAATTGAGTAAGCATTAAACGGTGGTAATCTTTAGTATATGGTTTGTCATCTACGTGTAGAATGTTACTGGCTCGTTTCATTTGTTGCTCTTGAATAGCAATCATAACCTGAACATCCATCGTAGTATAGTCTAATACTTCTTGGGTTAGTTCTTGGTGTGCAATCAATGTACGTTGAGCCTTACTAAAGCTCGCTGTATAATAGAAGTCGCAACCATAGTTCATACAGATTTGTGCTAAACCATAAGCAGATTTACCATACGTGCGGAGTACTTTAATGTTTTCATCTAACAAGAACTCACCTGCCATTAAGTCCCATGTGTTGTGAGACCAATAACGGATATTGAGTTCCTTAGAAAGTACACGCATATCGTAACCGAAGTTCTGCCCGATTAAGAATTTTGTTTTAGTACCTTTATATTCAGTGCCATTAGACGTAAACAGCTTACGAAGTTTCTTCCGCAAGTATTTAAACTCTGATACAGACCATGTACTATCTTGGTGATACCACGGAATAACATAACCAATATCTGATGATGTTGCAAACTGAATTGTCGCCAGTTTATTTTCAATAGTTTCTAAAGATGTACCTTCCGTATCGACTGCAACACGTTTTGCTTTTTTAAGTTCTTTGTATAGTGCATCGAACTCTTTTATTGTCTTAATAAGTTTAGCACGTGGCTTAACATCAATGTGATATGGATTGTAACCTAGTATTAAGTTTTGAATACAACGGCTTGCATAGCCCAAGATGTTTGCTTGGTCGATTGCATCGTCATCAAGGTCATCATCATCTGATTTAGATGCACTAAATGAACGGTCAATGCCAATGGTATTAACTGTTGGTACCCCTTTAAGGTCATGAACCCATAAGCGTTTTGTATTAGCATCCGGATCATCTAATATTTTGGCGGCTACTGTATCGCCCATTAACAATAAGTGGGTATGAGGTATTTTCTTAATGATACGTCTCATACGTTTTGTTGCCGCACCAATACAAACATCTTTCTGTTGTGGAGATAAGTCGAACCACTTAAAGTGATTGAAGTTCACAAACATAAATCCCCAATCTGATTGTTTGACTTTGGAATTTAGTTTCTTCACTTCACTAAAGGTGTAATCAAATAAATTGGAATAAGTCTGTTGGCTTAACGTATGACCCATCAATGATTTTTCTTTAAGGTCAATACTAGGTACAAATTCAACAACTACTAATACTTTGTTCTTCGCTTTTTTCCAGTTATCAGTAATCGCCCAATCTACGTTGTATGGTTTAATGCCAAACAAACCTTCGTCTGATAGGAATGGTTTAACGGATTTAAATTTCATATGTTCTCCCATAAGTAATATGCTATTGTTTACAATATGGGAAATAAAAAGGAGGCATAAGCCTCCTTATCATTATGAGCGTCTTGAGCGACGAGCTTTTGGTTTTTCTTCTGAAGTTTCTTCTTCAGTAGTTTCACCTTCAGTTTCAGCATTTTCTTCTGCAACTGGTTCTTCAACAGTTTCTTCTGTTTGAGTTTCTGTTTCAGGCTCTTGCTCAGGTTCTTGTTCAGCATTATGCTCAGGTTCCTGTGCAGGCTCTTGTGGACCTTCAGTAGTTACTTCATCGTTGCCATGTGCTAATAAAGCGGTAGCAACTTCTGTCGGAAGTTCATCTACATAATGATACACACCAGAGTTCAAGTGTTCACGAAGTACATCAGTGATTTGAACATCATTTAAGAATTTGCGGAACGCACTCTTAGTGTAGTAACCCCAGGTACCAACTTCGCTATCATATTGACCGCGAGTCATATAGTGTGCAACTAATAATGCATCTTGAGTATATTGTCTTTCGGACATTTCATTCTCCTATTGAAAGTAGGGTGCTTTCACACCCTATTGTTTATTTACGAATCTTAATGTTAGCGTAATCTTCTTTAACTTGATCCATATTAGAAACAGTTAAACCGTGGTCAGCTAAAGACTTAACGTAATCACGTGCTTCTGATTTACGCATAAACACTTTGAAATAGAAACCGTCTTTATCAAGTTCCCATTTCGCAGATGGTACACGAAGACGTGGTAAGCGACGGGCTTCAATTTGATTGTCAGCAAAAGCCGCTAGCCAGAACACACCATCTTCAATAATTGGGAATACATGAAGTTCACCTTTTGGCACTTTACGACGGCGTTGTAAGAAGAACTGTTTAAGCTCAATCTTAGACGCACGTTCTAAGTTCATAAGTTTTTGACGACCTGTTTCAAACGTTTCAAGTAACTCGTATAGTTTATCAAGTTGATCTTGAGGTACATCAAATTTCTCTTCAAGTTTTTCCAACATTAGGCGTAACGCTTTATGTGTACGACAGAAGCAGTAGTAATATGGTCCGGACGCCATTAAATCAAGTTGTTGTGCAACTTTAGGTGTGATGTCCATATCTTCACTGTCTATCATAACGGTAACCGCATTGTTAAGATTACTCAAGTAAACTTCTACTTCACCGTCTAATTGAATATCTGTCGTATCAGCAGGCTGATTGCTACGTTTACGTTTTACATCTTTTTCAACGACTTCTACAGTTTTAAGCTGTTTAATTTTCTTAGGTGCTTCTGCTAAACCTAATTTAGATCGAATGTTATCTTTAACTGAGCCTTCTAAATCATCAGGAATTAAGAAAGCCGTTAGTTTATTAACACTAACACTACCACCGTGGTCTAAGCGTATCTTGATAGAACGTGCTGACACAGAAGTAATTAGTCCATCGCCAAATTCAGTGTGAACACGATGACCTTTGATTTCAGGTGTTTCAGTGATAACCACACCTTTGTCTAACGCATAATCTTCTAATGAAACAAGACCCATCTCTTTTTGGAATGGAACAACCATACCTGGAATGTAAGGAACATCAATATATGCTGTACCTTTCATAGTGCCTGCACTTGGAATATTAACAGGTTCTTTGAATTGAGTAGTTTCACGGAAAATCTGGTAGTCTTTGTTTACCGCATTTTGGTATTCTTGGTAACCTTCTAAGTAACGTGATAGACTTGTTTCAAAGTCATTGTTTTGCAGAATGTTCTGCAAGTTCATACTAACAACAGGCAATTCAGGAATGTCTGCATATAGTGGGTTAGTACCTTCGTTGAAACGTGCCGCACTTAAAATCTTAGATACTAAGCGAGATGTTTTGGTAACGTCAATAGTACGGTTAGTACAAATCCAGTCCATCTGGATATAACTTCGTTTGTTATCCTTGTTTTTAGGATCTGGACGGTTTAAACGAGACTCTGCTTGGTCAAGTGTACCTGGGTTCCAAATTGACTCTTCACGAATTAGACGACTAAACATTTGGAAGTTGTGTCCAGTATTTAGACTTTGTTCAACCCCGATTACGATTTTAACGTTAGGGTCTTTCTTCATAATTGGAATGAGTTCTTCTTTTCTTGACGCCTCATATAACAATGCCATTTTCTTAAACTTAGGTGGCAAGTTATTATAAATAGACGCCGCACTATCACGGTATGAAGTGAATATTAACACCTTACCTTTTGATAGTTCAGGATCTTTAAAGTGTTCTTCTAATAGTTCGATTGTTTTAGTAACTTTCGGACTGATTAGTTCATCACCTGTTAGAAGTGTCTTACCAATTTCATCAAGATCACACGCACACAAGAAACGTTCAATACGAGCTAAGTAACGTTTTAACATAGCCTCGATTGCTACACTTTCAGCATCGTCATCTTCATTAGCTTTATCAAGTGCTGCCTTCAACACTGGATCTTTCATGATTTCATCTACAACATCAGTTAAGATTGCTTGATAAACCTTGTACTGTTGTTCTGATAAATCTACAAAGTGGAAAGACTCACGTTTTTGTGGCAATAGTGCCGCCCATTCTTTACGGCGTACACTAACAAAGTCAATGTTAGAGGCAATCTTTTGTTTGATTTCTTGCTCAGCTTTAGGTTTCCAACTGATTACTTTAGAACCTGAATATACTGCCGCATATTGTTCAAGGAACTCTTCTTCATCACCTAGAATAGATGGGTTCAAATATTTCGCTTGTCCAAACGCATCCATACAAGTATTGTTAATGAAAGTACCTGTAAGTTCACGGCGGTATTTAGCAACACCTAAGAAACGTAATAAATGTTCTGAACGATTAGAGCTTGTATTAGCAAGCATATGCGACTCGTCCATAATCACTACGTCCCACGTAAATGAACGTAAGAACTCAACAATCTGGTTGATTGTAACATCTGCACCTGCATAGTTGAATTTAATGTTTTTACCTTGGCTAAACATATTAAGACCAAGTACGAACAATGTATTCGGCGGAGCATCTGTAATCATTTCAGCAAGTTTCTCTTCACCGTATTGGTTATAGACTTCTGTGTTGATACAGATTACGTTAAGTTTACCTTCTGTGAAGAATGTTGCGTCTTCTACATAGTTTCGCATTAAGTAGTTAGGACATACAACAGCAACTCGGCGACCTTGTGCTGTATGGCGAAGTGCGTCTGTAATAGCTAGTGCGGTTTTACCACCACCTGCGGCTACGTCTAATACTGCGTTATCATTCTCTTGGGTTAAATGATGATTGGCTCTTACTTGGTGTGGTAGGAAGAACACACCATCTT
>ERZ772920.1256-NODE-1256-length-13221-cov-3.303585_pt1 | contig 13221 bp, 8 predicted proteins | sample MGYA00511469_ERZ772920 | MGnify/ENA primary metagenome ERZ772920 (study PRJEB29015, sample SAMEA2738069) | human oral metagenome | biome: human oral; feature: human-associated habitat; material: saliva | place: China | collected 2216 ... | reverse complement strand
ACGTTACGACATACACAGGGCGACGGCGGCTAAGTTGTGATTAGCTTTAAAATTAGTATCTTTGCATTATCAAATACAACAATTCAAGCATGCAGGGCTGGAATGAGCCGGTTGTGATTAGCTTTAAAATTAGTATCTTTGCATTATCAAATACAACAATGATTGAATTTTTATTTACAAAACGAGTGTTGTGATTAGCTTTAAAATTAGTATCTTTGCATTATCAAATACAACATTGCATAGCTGATTTATTGAGAGAAGGTGTTGTGATTAGCTTTAAAATTAGTATCTTTGCATTATCAAATACAACACTCCGGCAAATTGTCGTAATCCAGGTACAGTTGTGATTAGCTTTAAAATTAGTATCTTTGCATTATCAAATACAACTCAAGTAGAATAAAGCATTGATTATAAGCAATATACACTCTACTTACAAAAAAGAAAAATGCAAGAAAGATTAAAGTTTCACTTTTAAAAGTGGAACTTTAACCTTTTTAGAAAAGCTCTAGCTGTACTCCTGGTACATTAGGCTTATGTGGTTTCTTACCATAAAAGAGCTTAATCCCCTCAAACTGCTTATCAGTTATACTCATTATCCCCACCTTTCCATACTCTGGAATAATGGTTGAGACTCTTTTAATGTGAACCTCCATGTTTTCCTTACTACCACAATGGCGTATGTAAATAGAGAACTGGAACATTGTAAATCCGTCTTTTAGCAAGTTCTGACGAAAGAGTGCGGCAGCCTTTCTCTCCTTCTTTGTATCTGTGGGTAAGTCAAAAAATACCATTAACCACATACTCCTATATTGACTAAATCTATAAAATTCCACCAATTGACTTTATAATTCAGGATAAACCATTCTTCTTTGTTCCCCACTAAAACACTTATAAAGAGAGGCTGTCGTCTGTTGTGTAGCTATCATTAACGGACTCTTTTTCCCTCCAATAGTAGTATCAAGAACGGGAATAGATAGAAGCCGAATCTTTATGTCTCTTGTCAATTCACTATAATCATTAGTCAAGCACATTATATCCAACACCAACCCATCAACATAAGGACGATAAGGTTCCATTACGTCATCTGCCAAACAATAAGCATTATATCGATTGTGATGATGAATTCCCAATGTTGGGAGTAATCCACTTGCTACTAAAGACCGAGCCACAACAGCACGTAATATTGCATATCCATAATTTAATAAGTTGTTAGGTGGTTCCCCATCCCGACCTCTTACAAAATCTGAAATATCAGTAAAGATATTTTTCCAATAGTAAGCAGCTGCTCGAGCCTCAAGGTTATCGGGATCACCACTTCTAACTTTATCTGCCCAGGCATACATACATCCCACATCAGCATTAGTATATATACTTAAAATCTTTGCTTGATTACTTATTTTTTGTTTTATAGTTTGTTGCCATAACTGTTTCTTTAGTGGTAACGATGCGTCTACCTGCATACGGAAGCGTTCATTCTGTGTTGTGTTACCACATAAAGGTAACAAAAGTCCAATGGGCATATTCTTACTATCACAAGTGATTACAGCAGAATTGTTCTCTATCAAGGCTTCTAATGCAGACGATGTAATCGTGATTCGTTTATTATCAAGCAGTACAACTCCAATATCTTCTATTGGAATTGTACGCTCACTCTGCTGCTTGAAACTATCAGGCAGGTTCTCACAACCTTCAACCTCTGGCAAACGAATTACCAATTGAGCATTGTGCAAACTTAAATAGGCAGGATTGCTGAAACATAATGTCTTCTTTATCATAAGCCATCTAATTAATCGTATTCACCTACTGCGACTATCTTACCAATGGAATTGATACGTACTTTGACAATTCCTTCTAAACCTTTTAAAGACTGTATTCGCCTGAACGTAGAGTTCTTCAACCTTAGATCATCATTCAACATAGTCTCTAAGTGATGCCTAAACCAATAATCTCTACCTGAAGCCTTCGATAACTTCTGAACTCTGTATAGATTCGGACTAATAATATCATAATTAGCTTCATCCAATAAATCCACTTCAGAAGGAATAAAACCAGTAGCTTCATTTGGGAAGACAAAGTATTCATTTTGCTTCATTGTAAATACAAAGTGCCATCCTTTATCGCAATTATAGTTCTTATCAATAATGGGAACTCCTTGTGATTTACGTTCGGCAGCTTCAAAGAATGATACTGGATTATCTTGCAAATTACCTTTGTCATCTTTATAAAAGGCAATATGGTGGTTATTACTTGTTTGAACATAATCACCGAATACTGGTTTCCCATCACTTCCAATAACTGGCTTACCAGCCTTATCCTTTAATGTATGTAACGGAATAGCACTTAAGACTCCCTCAATACTAACTCGTTTCAAAGTTATTCGTTTTGCTTCATCCATATAAATAGGATTCTCATCCAAGTTGCTGAAAGCTTTTTGGGCATCTCCATTAAACTCTGCCAACCGAGCTTTCAGTTTTTCCCTTATACCTTTATCGATCACTTTGTCGATTTTAAGGTCAGGTGTAATCCGTTTACGAATAGGATGATACATTCCCCACTCTATTGTTTTAACCAAGACCGGAACTAACTTCGTCTGCTCAATATCTAGGTAAATCGGATTTTTATCTATTGAATTTCTCCCTGTAAAGGCTTCTTTAGCATCACCATTATAAGCATTGAGACGTTTCAGTAATGCTGCACGAATAGCAGGGCTGCATACCCTATTTATTGTTGCTTCGTCTAATGCTGCTCCGACTTTCACCATCCTTACTAATGGACGTTTCTTTGTCCCATAGTATGTAGCGTTATGTAATTCTCCACGTGGCGTAAGCTGTACCTTTTTTATGATTACATGCTTTGTCTTAATTTTATTGACGTTCTGTGTCATCACTTTTTTCTTCGCCTTAATAGATACCAAGACCGATTTTAGATGCTTTTTAGCTTCTGCACGGAATTCATTGATAGGCAAAGGAGCATTAAAGCGAAGCTTACCTTCTTCACGATGCAGTTCCTTTACCTCTATACCATAAATACTGCTACTCTTATCACTGCGTGCATTGAGGTTGTTCAAATACTGAATATAAGATGGCTTCGTAAAAGCTATTGTCAATGCATCCATCGCATGATGGCGATGATCATTGCGTTTCGTCCAGTCTTTTATACGCTTAACTTTCCGACCATCTCTATCTTCTATCACATCAGCTAAACCTAACTTCTGATACTTCTCAAAGTTAAGTTCTTTCATAACATCCACCAACTGCCAATCTTCGCGCAATCGATTGGTCACTGATCCCGTTGTTGGAGTAACAATCTTAACCAACTCGCTTAATATTTCATACGCTTTTTTTGCAATATATTGAGTATTCCGGAGGTCACGATCAATAAAGCCAGAAGGTATATCTGCTTCCGTTTTCAGCAAATTATTATACTTCTTATTACTAATAGCCCCATCTTCTAGAAGGCGAAGAAGTTTCGTCTTATAAGCCTTAACACCTTGTTCTCCATACCTTTCAAGTATAAAATCAAAGGCCGTCTTATTACTTTTAGCTATATTTACATCACGTGCTTCAAGTGTTTTGTTCGACAGTGAATCATCAAACAAACGAGCTTTCGGAATAATATGCTCAATATCAAAATCTTTTGAGAAGAGTTTATCTTTTGATATATACGTGTCAGAGTATAAAGTCTTAAAGCCATTCGATTTAAGTTCTTCATATAACTTATATTTTATGATGTCATTCCTACTGATATACGAAAGTGCAAATTCCTTCTCTAGTATTTCACGAATACGTTTATTCTCAGCATTACCTTGATTAATACCTCGTGTCATATTCTCTCGCTCTGCAGCTCCAATCTTCAGTTCACGAGCTAATTCTATCCTTATTTCATCGGGCTTCCCATATTCTTCAATAACTGCATTGATGACATTAACCATCTGATTGAGGATCTTCTCAACAACAGGGTTATGTAAACTATTCTTTGGCAATAGTTCTAACTTCTCTTTATACACCTTTTGATTTAATTCTTCCTTTGTAAGCGACCGACGCGAATGTTTATATCCTGCCTCCTCACATGCTTGACTATAATCTTTCCCAGCTTGTAAATGTGGCAAAATATTACGCATTGCTTTCACACTGAGGTTTCCGTAGCTATCTTCAAAAATGACATCGGCAAGCACAGCTGCATATTCTTTTGGAAAGCCAAATGATGTTTCCAACTTTCTTAATAATGCATCATTACCTGTTCGAGAGTTATCACCTTCATAGGAATACAACAAATGCCAAAGCTGATACGTTGGTTGTCTTTCCAACTCATGCCCCTCCAGCGATGAATCAAAACATAGTATGTCTGTATTGAAGGCTAAGTTCTTGAATATCGTCTTAACATAATGGCGAATATCAGAGGCTTTTAGTTTTTTGAAATTACACTCTTCATGCCCTGACATCACGATAATTCGGTTATAACAATCATAGAGAACTGCTTGTGTTCTATTACCTTCTAACTCTTTATAATTCAAATCCCATTGCCTACCTTTCTTGCCTAATATCTTCAGAGCCTCCGTTTTACTGAGTTTCTCCTTAACGCTTAGTTCCTCATATAAAAGGTTTCTCTCTTCCTCATACAATGGACGCTTACTATTAGTCTCATGGTCTAGAAGTAGAATGTTATTTAGGTTTTGCCAAATTCTAAACTCTTGGAACATAGGGGAAGACTTGGGAGCAACCTTCGGACCTATCGTTATCTCTTTTTCTTTTCCATCGACTGTCACTTTCACCTTACGCTGTTCAAGTTCGCAAACAGCAATGAGATTCTTCTTACTCTTCAATGGTCGTTGATAAAAGATGATAATATCCCTGATTTCTTGCTTCAGTTCTGATGTCAATTCCTTATGGAAAGTTGCTTGTGTTTCCCAAATCTTTTCAAATTCATCTAAGTAATCTTGACGATAGAAAGGTTGGTTCTTTATACTGATATGTGGATTTTCTTGCAGAGAAGCCCATAGGTATTGACCAATTGTCTGCTTGCTGAAATAGAGTTCTTTACTTCTATCACTAATAGCACCAAGTAGCCCACTCGTATTAGCGATCTGCCCTTTCAAGTCACTGAGAACAAAGGCTAAAACATCTTTATCAACCTGTTGCTTCATCGCTCCAACCCTCCATTTCAAAGGTTGCAGCCTCCTATCTAGACCTTTTGTATCAGCTGAGTAAATATCATATTTACCAAGGAATAGCTTGCTTGTATTGCTCTTTGCTTTACCTTCTAACTGCTGTTTAAACTCGTCAGTGAGTATCTCTGGATAATACTTCTGCTGCTCGTTCCATATCTTCTCGAACTCTTCTATAAGATCAGAACGATAATATTCTGGCGTAAACTTCTTACCTTTATAGAGCAACTGAAGGGAGTATTCAGCAGGAGTCAAGTGCTCTTCATAGAGTTTCTTGGCTATGGTCATACCATCAAAAAGCTTTCCATCTTCTTTATCATTTGCTTTTCGATTACTTTTATAGCCACGTTTCTTATTCAACATAAATAAAACTCGAGCAAACTCATGCAGTGACACTTCCTCTACCGCTGCTTTTGCACGTAGCTTATAAGTTTCAAAAGTAGAAGATTTACCATCTTCATACATCGGTTCAGAACCTATCCAACCTTGTTTCTGTAAACAATCACGAAGATTCTCTCTGCGCAGCTTATATCTTTGAAGGTTTATTCTTGCAGCATGCACCTGCTGTCTATCAGCATTTGTTGTGATAGCTTTCCCCTTTTCAAAGTTTCCTTTTTCATCTACAGTCAATGGGATTACTCTCACACCAAGTCTTACGATAGAAGATTGTTCGTCTTTGTTTTCACTTTCATTCACTAAGGCCCAACCAATACTTGTAGTTCCTAAGTCTAATCCTAGTATTTTCTTCATGTTGAATTGATTATATGATAATTTGTGTAAAGGTACAAAAAAACAACAACAAAGTCAAAATTTCATTAAGAAAATTTGCTTATTATTTTTTTAATACATACCTTTGTAACGAACTAATTTTAAAGTATTCACAATAAGGATTATTCCGTTGTGAGAACATTAGGTTGCCTCGTCCTTCCATACGGGGCATTTTTTATTGTTTAAATATAATCCATCTAGCCACTATCCTAATGTATCATTAGGAACAATCAGTGCGACCTCTAAACCCTATTCTATCATTTCATCTTCCGTTAAACACAAACGACTGTTCCTTTCTAGAGATATAACTAAATACGTCTCCACGCACCTGAATACATAACTCATGTACCTTCTCACATCTTATCAATTCTTTTTATCAATATAAAAGCATCTAATTTAATTTTTAATTTAGTTGCTTTCACTGTTAATAATTCAGCTATATTGCTTATTATCAAATACCTATATACATATAAGCCATGACGGGAATGACCGCTAAAATTTAATTCTTCGCACTTTCATAACCTTTTCCTTATTCAGAAATACTCGTGTTCTATCCACATTATCACCATCTTCTGACATAGTAAAAAGTAAGTAAAAACCACTAAAATATCCCCAACTACACAACTCTTAACACTCGACACATATCATAATGAGGTACTTTTAAATAGAGAAAAACACCTTATAAAGAACCTAACAATAAGATTTCATTCCCTTCAAAGAGCCTGTGAAAGGCTTTAACAATGAGCTATGAATAAGAAATAAGGAATTAATAATCTATTTCCTGATGGTTAATTTCATTAATTATTCATATCTTTGCAGATGATAAGAGATGCGTTTTTGAGAGAAGCAAACGCTACTTTGTCACTGATTCTATCTATCTGAAGAATAAGAAATAATAGTTCTAACCAATTTTCAAGACCTATGAGAAAAATCATTACTACCCTACTCCTCGCACTTTCCATGAGTGCTGTTGCGCAGGATTTCAACCATTACTTTGAAGATGCAACGCTCCGTTTAGATTACATCTTCGCAGGGAATGCCAAAGAGCAGACCATCGCTGTGGACGAACTATCACGTATCCCACATTGGTATGGCAAGCACGAACGACTATCTGAAGTGCCTGTTGAAGGCAATGGACAGGTCATTGTGCGCGACCATCGTACGCAGAAAGTAATCTATCGAAACTCCTTTTCTACTCTATTCCAGGAGTGGCTCACTTATGATGAAGCACAGGGTAATAGCAAGAAATCGTTTGAAAACGTCTTTCTTGTACCTTATCCAAAAGATACAGCAGATGTAACTATCGAACTAAGGAACAATCGGCGCGAGGTTACTAACCGCATGACGCATATCGTTGTACCACAGGATATTCTCATCCGACACATCGGGGAGCATAATATCACACCTTACGAGACTTTGCAACAGGCTGCTGATCCATCGCACTGCATACACATTGCATATATTGCGGAGGGTTACACTGAGGCTGAAATGCCTACATTTATAAAGGATTGTCGCATTGCGATGGAGGCTCTCTTCGCTCACGAACCTTTCAAATCGCTGCGTTCTCGATTCAATATTGTGGCTGTCAAGGCTCCATCCGTTGATAGTGGCACATCCGAACCATCAAAGGGTATATGGAAGAACACGGCTCTTCACTCTCATTTCGACACTTTCTACAGTGACAGATACCTCACTACACTCCATCTCAAAGACCTCCATGACTGGCTAGCTGGTACGCCTTACGAACATATCATCGTACTAGTAAACACAGAGAAATATGGTGGTGGCGGTATTCTGAACTCTTACAACCTCTCAATGGCACACCATCCTCTATTCAAACCAGTGGTTGTCCACGAGTTTGGACACTCTTTCGCAGGACTTGGGGATGAGTATGCTTATGCCAAAGAAGAGATTAATATGTATCCAAAGGACGTCGAGCCATGGGAACCGAACCTAACAACTCTGGTCGACTTCCACAATAAGTGGGAAGGAATGATCGATAAGAAGACCCCATTACCGACGCCTGAACCAACCGACTTAGATAAGCCGAACGCACGCAGGGACAAGTGGAAAGTGGGTGCATACGAGCCTGCTGGCTATGCGCAACATGGTGTTTACCGCGCTTACCCAGACTGCCGTATGCGCACAAATGCCCATCCTGAGTTCTGTCCAGCATGCACCCAGGCTATCACTCAACTGATTAAGTTCTATACAGGAGAGTGAAGATTCAATTCTTTCTGAAGTCTTTTTAAATCCTATCCTGCCCCCATCCACGGGGTAGGAATACGTATTGTTGTCTAAAGACGATAGTTTTATTAGAATCAACGAGGGCATCTCTTCGATGACAAGAGAGCCTCTCTTCCTATTAACGAAACGCCCTTCTCGATTGGAGAAGGGCGTTTCCTTTAATTCAAGGGATAATACTTTAATATTCAAAACATTCTTTCCTCTATAAAGAAACACAACTAACTATACTGAAAACAATTATCTAATAAAAACTTGTTAAACTATTACTTCAGATAGAAATAAGCCTTTCTACTCCCCTTCCCTCTCGGCAAGGGAAATAGATACGGGGCATCCGCTCTATCTAAAATCTACGTTCTGCGGTCTCAAATGTACTGCAAGGTAGTCCCTTTTCATTCACAAGGTTCGCACGAGTAAACGGCTGCCAACCATAGCGAACACTAACAGGATGGGCTACTACTAACCCACACGACACACGCACCTGATAACCATTCTCTATCGTTGCTTGGGCTTCATGATAAATGCCATCAGCGCCCGCAAGCTCAAAGCCTATCAATCGGTTACCCGTGAAATGAAGTTCCTTTGTATTTGAGAAAGTCAACAATAAGTCTCCATCAACGAACTCAACTCGCTCTATAACAGGTCCCTCTGACACAATATCATGTCCATAACTATGGTGCAAAACTTGCAGGGCGAGCCGTTCACCGACAGGTTTCTTAGTGGTGTAATGCACATCAAGTGAATCTCCCAAATCGCTTGTCACCGTCATCCAAGTATGCTCCAACCCTAACGCCATACGCCGTTGTGAATCACGGAAACGCGGCCAGGAACGACGGTTCAGACTAGATAGTTGTACGAAATAAAAGGGCATCTTCTTCTGTTGAAAGAAGTTTCGCCAACTTTTCTCCAACAATGGGAAGAGGCGTTCATGCAGCTCGATGTTATGCGCATTCGACTCTCCTTGATACCACACAATACCTTTCAACGTATAACCCAACAAAGGAGTCATAGCTGTCTCGAACATATAAGCAGGCGCATAAGGGTGCTGTTGCAATGGATTCTTGCTATTGGCAATATTCTGCAAAGCACGTTCTCTTGCCCACTTCATACCGAAATCGCCATGATACCAGTCCCGCAAGATTGCTGGAAAGTCCTTTTCAAGGGTCGAACGATCAATCCATGACTCTGTGGTAGTGCCTCCTACGGCATTACAAATCACTCCTATAGGTACTTGCAGACTATCTGCTAAACCCTTAGCGAAGTGATATGCTACTGCAGAGAAGCCCGATAACGATTCAGCCGAGCAGTTACGCCATGGACCAACACGCATGAGTTGGTGGCGATTAACCGAGTCGCACACCGCTTCCGACCAGCTCACAGCATTCGTAGGATAGCGTGTTGACATATTAAAGAGATGTATTAAGGGTTGTGAACCAGCCTCCGCAAGGTCTTGCTTACCACTTTGTACGGCGGAGATAGGCAACTCCATATTCGATTGTCCCGAACACAACCACACCTCTCCGACGTATATATCTTTCAACGTCAGCCGCTCTTTACCTGCTGCAACTATTGCTTTGTAAGGTCCTCCAGCCTTTCGAGCAGGGAAATTAACGCTCCATGTACCATCGTCTGCAGCTGTTGTGGATTGATTCTGACCATCGAAACTTACCTTAACAACCATCTTTGCATTGGCAGAACCACGAAAGATAATCGGTTCGTTACGCTGCATTACCATCCCATCGCTATATAGTGGCGCAAGAGATAACCCTCCATAATTGCCTGTCATAGCCTTATATACAGTCTCAGCGATGATCTTTGCACCTTCAGCATTGGGGTGTAGCGCATCCGCAAAGAGGTCTGGACGATTGTGAAGAGGCGTATAGAGGTCTATTAATGGGAGGTTCTCAGCCGTTGCCACTTGCTTGATATGCTGTTGAATGAGGCTATGCCAGTCCCTAGTTCCGCTCTCGAAGCGAGGGTGACGTTCGAAGATTGGCGACATCAAGCACACCCATATCTGTGCTTTAGGGTTCACTTTGCGGAAGGAGTTGACGAGTTCTATATAGTTAGCATTAAACTCTTCGGCATATTCAGGCCAATTACGAGGGTCCGTGTCATTGAGTCCTAAATGGATAATAACCCTATCGGCTTTGAAAGCTAACGCTTCTTTGTATTCCTTCTGGTCGATATATGGACGGTGACCATGGCTTAGAAGTGTACTTCCAGAGTGCCCGAAATTACGCACATCATACTTATCTCCTAACATTCTCTGCAACTGCACGGGGTAACAATCGGCTTCCCTATTGGTCAAACCATACCCCCATGTAACACTGTTACCCACACACGCCACCTTGATGCGTCCGTCAGCAAATGCCATCAGAACCATCAGGAACATCATTAATAATAAAGTAAGTCGTTTCATAATAGATTTATCTAAGCAGTCGAGACACCATCTCCACCACCTTATTATATCGTATAAATACATCGGCGAAATTACTTATTTTCTTACTAACTAGCAAGAGAATGCTTTGCAAAATGGCTTTATCTAGCCTAATTGAAGGCTTTGCTTACTAATTAACTCGTATTTCGTCAACATAAAACTAATGATTATCTTGGATGAAAGAAATAAGTCCTCTATCAAAAGCGACGCCCCGACTCTATTGAGTCAAGGCGTCTTCACAATTCGTTAATAGCCCGTGATAAGTACAAAATTGCCACTTAGTATTGGTTCCTAATAGGGTCATTGTATTGTACTTGAAGCTCTTTTAGCTCCTTCTTCAATCGTTCTGTGAGTTTCTCCGTACCCTTTTCTCCATAGATGTTATGCAGTTGTGAAGGGTCCTTCTTGAGGTCATAAAGCTCCCAAGAGTCTATATCGTTATAGAAATGAATCAGTGTGTAACGCTTCGTCCGAATACCATAATGACGGCAGACAGAGTGCTCTGCGGGGTATTCATAGTAATGGTAATACAGCGATTTACGCCAGTTAGCAGGCTTCTTACCCTGTAACAACGGCAAGAGCGAACGCCCTTGAATATCCGAAGGAACCTTTACGCCAGCTGCTTCCAAGAATGTTGGAGCATAGTCAATGTTCTGTACCATCTCATCAACAACGCCTTGTTTCCCACCAGGACAATAGATCAGCAGTGGTGTACGGAACGACTCTTCATACATGAATCTCTTATCAAACCAACCGTGTTCACCCATGTAGAAGCCTTGGTCGGAGGTGTAGACTATCATCGTATTATCCAATAGATTCTTCTCACGGAGATACTCAATTACACGTCCAACATTGCGATCTACCGACCGAATCACACGCATATAATCATGCATATAACGCTGGTACTTCCATTCAGCTAACGCCTTCCCCGATAGCTTATCAGCCTTAAACTTCTGTATAATGGGGGCATAATGGCGATCCCATTGAGCCTTTTGTGAGGGTGTCATACGCTCATAGTTACGACGTCCCCACGCTTCCAACTCCTTGTCAGAATGTATCTCCTGCTCGTGATCCGCCATCTTATTATCATAGACAATGTCCATATCTTTGATAATACTCATCTTCTGTTTCTGTGCTGCCAGACGCCCTTCATAGTTATCATAGAACGTCTCGGGTAATGGATACTGCACATCATTAAAGAGGTCTAAGTCGCATGTATCAGGGTTCCAAACACGATGAGGAGCCTTGTTGTGCATTAGTAAGCAGAAAGGCTTGGAAGGGTCTCGTTTATTCTCCATCCAGTCTATTGCGAGGTCAGCAATGATGTTCGTCACATATCCCTGACGCTGTAGTGGCTTGCCATTACATAAGAAGTCGGGGTTGTAGTAGTCGCCTTGTCCAATGAGAATGTCCCAATAGTTGAAGCCAGTAGGCAGTGATGTGAGGTGCCACTTACCGATCATTGCGGTCTGATACCCTGCACTCTGTAAGAGCTTAGGAAAGGTTTGCTGTCCTCCATCAAACGTCTTGGTGTTATCTGTGAAACCATTTGCATGACTGTGCTTACCCGTTAACATACATGCTCGGGAGGGTCCACTAAGGGAGTTAGCAACGAAACTCTCTTGGAATTTCACACCATGATTAGCAATCCAATCGATGTTTGGTGTATCAATGAAACGCTTGTCGTAGGCACTAATCGTTTGATAGGAATGGTCGTCACTCATGATATAAACGATATTCATGGGCTTCTTCTGTGCCTGAGCAGGTAGGATGGCGCCCAATGCGAGGGTGCCTGTCACGCAGCATAGGATTTTAGTTTGCATAGGTAATAACTGACTTTTAGGTTTTAAAAGAGGGTTGTTCGGATCATAATCAATGCGTCTAATCTCCTGTAATCACCCCCATTTAGGTTTGTCAACACAAATGTAATACTTTTTAAGAAATCCTCCAAAGAAATGAGCAGATTTGTTGTTAAATAGGAAAGGAAGCCTCATCAAAAATCAACAACAGCATCAATCAGTATATCACGGGCTAAAGTTTCCAGTTTGGAGTAGTCTAGAGCTTTCTCCAAATCCTTGATGCGCTTCTTTAGCTGAGTAACCTCTTCTTTGTAGCTGTCTTTGCTTCGATTTGCCATATCTTCTACTGATGCTGGTTCTGAGCACAAAGATACCATTTCTTGGCTAATTTCATATTTCTTTAGCCAACTATTTAATAGTCCGATACATCATATGTCATGGGATATGCAGAACCTTTTCTTTGACTGACCTGATTGGTAATAAGAGCGGATGAGAGAAAGCTTCGCCTCTTCGCTGTAATGCTTGTGAATTTTACTCATAATGATTTCACTGTAATGCTTGTAAATTTTACTCATAATAATAACACATTTTTTATTAGTATTAAATGTGTCTACATATATCAGTACAAGTCATATCATCTTTGGCGCTACAAATAAGACAGATTTGCGCACACAACCCATCTAAATCAGGAAATCACAAGGCTATCTTCCACTTTAATACACAAATATTGAAAAAAAATGTCTATTTGTTTTGTAGTTAAAGAAATTATTCTTAACTTTGCACTCGCTTTAAACAAGGAAGCAGGT
>ERZ772920.1251-NODE-1251-length-13263-cov-6.597214_pt1 | contig 13263 bp, 18 predicted proteins | sample MGYA00511469_ERZ772920 | MGnify/ENA primary metagenome ERZ772920 (study PRJEB29015, sample SAMEA2738069) | human oral metagenome | biome: human oral; feature: human-associated habitat; material: saliva | place: China | collected 2216 ... | reverse complement strand
CATCATAAAGGTTGGTAGCTTCATCATATGAGCAGTCTTTATTCATATTTCGATAGTGATATATGAATAAAGACTGCAAATCAATCACATCATATGGAGGGATTTTTTGCACCTACACGATAATTTAGAGTGCCCTATTTTTCGTGTCACTAATAAACTCATCAGCAAACATCTTCGACATTGGGATAATGTTTATTGAATTTATAGACAAATTTAATCTGTAATATTAGGTATTGAAGTTCTACAATATTGTGATATAATTAAGACATATAAGATTATTCTAATAGATATGGATGTATTGATTATTTTTGTTAGGAAATCTTTAATTACTAAACAATAGGATATAGAAACTTGTCAGACACCGACGAAAAATCGACCAGCGCCATCGTGCCATTTAAAGAATGGAAACCCTGTTCAAATGAGATGCTAATGACAAATATGCTTTCATAAGTCTCGTATTAAAGTTGCGTTAAAAGTAAAATAAATAATTTTTCTGCTCCGAATTATTATCTATATAGAGATGTTTTTGAGTTTTAACAATATAAAAAGATGTGAGAAATAGATTGCTGAATGTTAGAATTAAATAGGAATTGAAAATCTATTAAAATTCTGACATGTTGGAATTACTTAGTTTGAGCAGTCAAACATACAATTTAATATAGCAAGCACTAAACAACAAGTTAGAGTTTTAGTTATGATTTTCAACCAAGTGGAGATTTCTCCACATAGTTATAACTATAACTCTAACTTTTACTTTTTGAAAAGAGAAAATAATAAAGTATATAAGGCAGGATATCCTATGAAGTATTTTTATTATCGATTAATAAGTAACTTCTTTAGACAAGAGGTTATAAGAAATATGAAGCATATTCCTATATATGGATATCAATTCATTGTAATTTACATGGAACTATGCTCTCTTGCAACTGAAGAACAAGGAATATTAAAAGTACCAAAAATTGGTGAAGTACCATATATAGCATTACTTGCTAAAGATATTGGAGAAGATGCTGAGATGGTAGGTCAAGCTTTTACATATTTTTTAAACAATGGACTGATAGAAAAGGTTGAAGATGAGTACTCTGTTAATCTGCTTGTACCGTATGTGATTAACAATACAGGAAAAGGCAGCACACAAGCGGATGCTAAAAGATTGAAATATAACAACATGAAACAACAGCTTCTAACCAGTAGCAAATCAAATGCAACATATAAAAAATATGGTTTATACGAAAATATTGAACTAACAGATCTTGAATATTATGAGCTTGAAGGGACAACAAATAATCTAAAAGGTATTATAGATAAAATTTCTTTGGAAAAATCAATGGGTGAAGAATTTGATCTTAATGATTATGAGTTAATTCTTAAACAAATAAAAAATACAAGAGGAGAGTAGAATGAATAAGTTTTTTACATTAGATAACAGAAATAAATTGCAATTTTTACTGTCAGATGGATTTTCTCTAACAGTAATACAAAACACTCTAAATATCACAAGAAGTGTGCTGTATACAGAGATAAAAAAAGGACTTACTGCGGAAGAATATAAAAATCGTAGATATGTAAAGTATAATCCGATCAGAGCCATTATAGCTGATATAGAAATAGCTGTAGGAAAAGATAGTTGGGATATTGTTAAGGAAGCTATATATGAGAAGAGAGATTTATAATCTTGTAATGTGTAATATATCTGCATATTACTTGGCAATCACAAAATTAAATGAAATAAAAGTTGATGCATATAGTCTTAAAGGTATGGATATTAGTGAAGCAGCTATAAATAAAGGAATTTCAGGAAATGCAGGATTCCAAAACAAAATTAATGAATGTGTTGTTTTTGAAAATAGTATAAAAGAAAAATTCCGAGCTGTATCAGATGCATTAGAGATAGTAGATAAGGATATCCGATACCTATTGATTAAAAGTATTGTTAAGAAAAAGTACATACCTTGCAAGCTATCGTCAAAGGAAATGATAAAGCTTGAAACTGATTTAGTAAAAAGTATCGCCTTTAATTTATTAGGGGAAAATTTATATGGAATTTTGCATAGAGAATAGAATGAAAGGGTAAGGGCAGCTTATGAAAGTAAGATTATGTAAGGAAGCTAAGAAAGCTGCAAGGAGTTTTGCAGCTGCCTATTACGAAATAAAATCAGCAACTGATGCATATGATAGATGGCAGCGTATGAATAGAGATGTTGATTTAGAAAGACAAAAGGAATACGAGCTTAGAATAAGGCATTTAAAAACGATAGAAGAAACTTTTAGTCATGCAGTGAATCCAGATATGCAGAAAAGAGTGTGGAACTATTTTTATAAGAAAGTAAAAATAGAAGCATATGAAAAATCGGAGCTTGATGCTGAAATAAATAAATGGATAGAGAGCATAGCGAAAGAGCTTGGCATAACTACGGATTTTTAGGAGGAAAAGAAAGTGAAAGTAATCTCTATAATCAATTACAAAGGCGGAGTTGGAAAAACAACAGTAACTTTTAACTTGGGAGCTGAACTTGCGAAAGCAGGAAAGAATACGCTTCTGATAGACTTTGATGGGCAGGGAAATCTAACAAAATTTGCAGGTATAGAAAAAGAGACCGCTATAAAAGAAAATATTGTCGATGTACTAAACTCAATAATGGCAAACCAGGAATTACGAAATGATCCAATTCATAGAGTAAAAGATAACCTTGATATAATTACTTGCGATATACGAAAAGAGTATTGGAGTATGAATGCAATGTCTGCTATGGGTAGAGAAAAGCTACTAAAAAAATACATATTAACTTTAAGAGAAAAACATAATTATGATTATGTATTGATAGATAATGCTCCGTCGGTTAATCTTGACTTTCAAAATGCACTTGTAGCTTCAGATGAATATCTAATTATAACGGAACCTGAAGTAGCAAGCTCTGATGGAATTTTTACAATAAATAAGGTTATTGAGCAAATTAAAAATGAATTTAACAAAGATTTAAAAGCAGCAGGAGTAATAATAAATAAGGTACAAGAAAAGACTAATTTTCATAAATTAATGAAGGAAGTTATTAAAATCTCCTGGGGAGAAGATGTATATATTTTTAATACCCTTATTCCAAAGGCAATCGCAATACCTGAAAGTGAATTTGAATCACTTTCTATAGGGGATTATTCGCCTAAAAGTAAAGCTGCAATAGCATTCAGTAATTTAGCAAAGGAGCTTTTAGATGAGTAAAATATTAAAATGTGAGCTTATATTACTCACCTTAACTTCAGTCGCACTTGCTATATTGTATAAGCCTTATTATCTTAAATTAATGAGTGCGACTGAGTTTTGGAATATATATAAAGACCTACTTACACATATAGGTCTTTATATGGGTTTTGTTTTTGTAGCAATTGAAATCCTTTTTAACTTTATGAAATTCAACTCAAGATATGTGAATTGGAGAAAACACAAAGTAAAAACGATAATGCTACTAACTTTTGATTATATATTTTTTTCCATATGTTTTACTACAGCACTTATTTTAGGACTTCCATTAGATGAGTTCCTAAGGAATCAAATACAGATTTAAAAATTGAACAAACCTCTTGTGCATATATAATTCCTAAGAGGGCGCACATAAAAAATGTGGAAATGAGCAAGTAATTAAACTTCTTGTTATCCTTATTTGTGACATAAAGAACGCTTTTTGAATATAAATAAATTAATAATATCATTGTTGGAATTGTAAACAGAAATTGAATTAAAGGTAATAGATAATTTATATTCTCTTTATAAAACGACAAGGATACATGAATATATGATGTTCTTTTAAAACGAAATATAGCGAAGTACCAATTTACTATAGTGAGTATAAACGATGATATAAATAATATGAAATTACTAGGCTTCTTATCGTATATAGTTAATATGTGGATATAGCTTGTTAAACAAATAATGGTTAGAAGTGTAATAAAAATTTTTAAAGGAGTAAGATATTGAACTATGAGGAAATTATTAATGTAGGTTAATATTGAAGCTACAATTATTAATGCACCAATCCCAAAAGCAATACTATCATCTTGAGCTGAAGGCGACAAATTAGAATTATGTGGTTGCAAGTAATTGTTATATATATTACTTACAGAGGTTTGATTAAAGCTATTTTCGATAGAATTGTTATCACCTTTGTTGATAGAATGGTCAAATGTAATTTCAGTTTTTAAAGCTGTCAAAGTTTGATTGTTGTCGCCTGATATTCCTGGAGAAGATTTTGTAAAAATGTCCTTCAGGAAAGAGAAGATAAATTTAAAGGCATAGAAAAATGTTTTTAATAAATTAAGCATGAAAATCCCTCGCTTTCTTTTGTAAAGATATAATTTTGTTCACATATATTATACAGTAGGGGGAGAGGGATTTTCTATATAGATTAAAGTAAAGGAGATTATAATATGGCTCTTAAAACTGGGAAAAATTTAGAGGAAATAAAACAGCTTGTAGCAGAACGCAAAAAACTTCTTGAGCAGGGCGATATAACAGGTAAATATAGCGAACTTATGATTGATGTTACATCTGATGATTTAGGTAGCGTTAATAAAAATAATGATAAAGCCTTCGACAATATCCTTGATAAGGCTAAAGATAAAGTAGTAGAGCTTGATATAAATGAGTTATCAGAATCACCTAAAAATCACTTCTCAAAAATCAGTGGTGAAAAAAGAGAAGAGATGATAGGATCTCTTAAAAGTTACGGACAGATTAACCCTATCATAGTTAGACCAAAAGAATGTGTGCAGCATTATAAAGAGCTTATAGAAAATGAGTTTGAAATCCTTGTAGGACATACAAGGGTGGAGTGCTTAAAGGAAATAGGCAGCAATAAGGTAAATGCTATCATAGTAAGTTGTGATGATATCGAAGCAACGCTGCTTATAAATCAGTCAAATATCCAAAGAGAAAAAGTAAGCGATATAGAACTTGCAAGAGCATATAAGGCAACATATGATGCACTTGTACAGGATAAAAATGTTAATTTAAAGGTTGGAGATAGTAAAAATAAGAATGCTGAAATTTCAACATCTTCCCCGAAGTGTCAAGGTGACACTTCGGGAAGAACTGACGAAGAAGTTGCTAAAAAATATGGTATATCTGCTCGAACTTTAACAAGAAAGATGGCACTTGCAAATTGCTCAGATGATATTGTAAAGCTATATAACAGAAGCAAAGTTACGCAAGAAGAAATTCAGCACATATCAAAACTTCCAAGAGCAGTCCAGGATCAAGTATCTGAAATCATGACTAAAGAAAATAAAGAGATGACTAAGGATATCGCAAAAGGTCTTGTTGATAAATATAAAGAGGTGCAGAAAGATCCACCGCTTAGAGCAAGCTTCCCATGGAATGCTTTAAGAGAAGTAATTAATCAAGGGCAGGACAATATAGAAAAGCAAGAGAAAAAGCATAGAGCTGTAAGTAAAAAAGCAAAGGATGAAAAGAAAAAATATCATATATCTGAAGAACTTTTTCCAAAGAATTTGAAGCTATCTGATCGTCAAAGATATGTAGAGCTAGCACTTAAATACATAGCAAGTCAAAATATAGATGTTTTTGATACATCAATAGAAAACGAAAGATAAATATATACATTGCTTAAAAATACATTTTTGAAAAAATGAACATAGGAAAAAATAAAGCTTTTTGTTATTTTTTACATAAGCAAAAAAGAGCAAAAAAATACATAAAACTTGTGATATAGTGTTAGTGTAAAGAAGTATAAATAAGACTTAAAGACAGTTTAAGTCAGTGTACCGAAAGCTAATGCTTTCGGTATTTTTGTATAAACATTGATATTCCAATGTTTATACAGCCTTGCAAATTACATAAGCTCTATTTAAGACAGTTAAATAGAGGGGGCGTGCAATTTGCGTATACAAGATATACCATATCTGCCCACCTACGGTAGTCAGATAGGATATATCCGACCTATCGGTCGCTCGAAGACAGTTCGAGTTGCCAGCAGGGGCGCTGCCCCCTTTGGATTACCCCCAGCGCATTACTGGCCAAAGCAGCATAGCTCCTTAAGCCTGTAATGCTAAGGGAAAAGCCTTACGGCTTTTCAAGGAAAATTTTCACTTCGTGAAAATTAATTAATATCTTTTGAGAAGGAGAATGAAAGTGTTTGAATATTATTTAGATAAATTAATGATACCTGCTATTTTGCTTTTAGTTATAGGATTGGTTGTACGCAGTAAAAGAATAAATAAACATCGCAGCATATCATCACGAGATATATATAAGTATCTTTATCAATATGAAATAGGTTTATCAAATGGTGATATATTAAGGATGCAAGGCTCTTCAGATTATGAGAATCATAACCGTGAATCTTTTCTAAGGTACTATTGCAATATACAGAAGAATCCTTTAAATTATGTTGTTAATCTCAATGGGGAAAATATTACTATTAACAAAAATCAAATATCTTTTGAAAAAATATATAGATTGAGGTAAGCATGGCATCCAATCAAAAGTTTAATAAGCAGGCTGTATATAATCAGCTCAAGCATGTATCAAGAGAACTTAAATACCCTAAAAATATTGATATAGATAAAAATAGAAGTCACTTAAATTATTCTTTAGCTCCACAGAGAAATATGACGGAGTTTGAATATCTAAAGAAAAGGCTTGAAGAAATACATATACATAGCAATAGGCAAGATATCAATTATATGAGCGGATGGGTTATAACTAAACCTAAAGAATTACCAGATGAATACGAAGAAAAGTTTTTTAAAGCTTGCTATGATTTTCTTTCCAACAGATATGGCGGAGATAAAAATATTATAAGCGCTGATGTACATAAGGATGAATCAGGAGAACCACATTTACATTTTTGTTTTGTGCCAGTGGCGCAAAACATACCTAATGAAAATATGGTAAAAGTAATTAATTACCTTAAAGAAAATCCAGATGCGAATAACACAAAAGCAGCTAATGAGCTTGGAATAAGCAGAAAGACTGTAAGAAGATATAGGAATTGCACGGATAATGATATAAAGTATGAAAAGCTTTCAGCTAAAGATGTTATTAATAAATCTGATCTTCAAAGCTTTCATCAGGATTTGCAAAGATACCTTGACAAGATAAGAATTCCTGCAAAAGTATATACAGGAATTACAAAAGCACGAGGCGGCAATATGACAGTGCAGCAGCTTAAAATGCAAAGAAATCATCTAATAGAGCATGGTGGAAATGTAGATGAGATAGTTAAAACTATAGATAATATACTAAATGAGCTTAATGATGGTATAATATAAAAAAGTAAATGGGAAGGTGATGTTATGAAGATGAAGAAGAAAGAGTTTATAATATGTATCGTTGCCATAGTATTAATAGCTGCTATTGGCATAGCATACTCGCTAAGTAAGGCAGGTAGTAAGACTGATGAGCCAAAGAAAATCGAGAAGACAGCGAAGAGAGAAGATAAAAAGAAAGTAAAGACAGCAAGAGATAAAGCAAGTAAGGCTGAAGACGAAAAAACTAACGCTAAGAGCGATGTTAAGTCTGAAGACGAGAAAAAGGATGATGGCACAGAAAAAGCTGTTAAAAGCGAAATTAAAGGATCTAAAGCATCATCAAGTGCAAAGTCAAGTTCATCTTCTGCAAGCACCCCATCACATAGCAGCTCATCAAGTTCAGGCTCAGGTTCAGCTCCAGCACCACAAGCTAAACGCTGGGTAGTGGATACACCTGCATGGAACGAAGAAGTTAGGCAGCCAGTATATGTAAATACATGGTGGTGTAGATTAGAAGATGGTACAATACTTACATTTTATTCAGAACAGGAAGCATATAACTACTACATGAATAATTTTTGCTCATGGGGAACTGGAGAAAGAGTTCCAGATCCTAGTGGAGCAACTGAAGTGATTGGATATATTAATCATCCTGAAGTAGGTCATTGGGAATAAATCATAATATAGGCGGTTAAGAAGGGCATAGCAATATGCTCTTTTTTTATATGTAAATTAAATTGGGAGGAGATTAAAAATGAAGCTGATAGTACCACCCTAGATTAAATTATATGAAATAAGTTATTGCTAAGAATAAAAAGGACAGAGTTTAATATGTTTAATAAGAAAAAAATAAGACAAATTTTTATAAGCACTATTGTTGCAATACTATTTTTAGTTCCAATGATAGCGAATGCAGCTACAGTAACAAGTGGAGGTAGTACAGGAGGAAGTTTTACTACAATAGAAAGATATCCTGATGGTGGATGGAGAAATTTCATAGGTAATATAAATCTTCATAGAACGGCTGGATATGGCGGAAACCTTTATTGCACGAATCCGTTTGTTACTTTTTCAGCTGGAGAAAAGACTGTTATGCCAATACAAAATGCATATCCAGCAATGAGTCAATCAGATATTAATTATGTAGCAGCAGGAGTAGACTACATACTTAACAAATATCCTTTAGGTAGTAGTATGGAAAGAGAAGCACTAGCACAAGCTTTTGTATGGAATGCTTTATCAGGAAAGGCAGGATATAATTTAAGTGACTTTAATATGTCAGGAACAGGAGCAAATCTGTATTCTGATGCGATATCAAAGGCAAGCGTTTATGCAAATTCTGTAAGAAATTCAGCACAGGGTAGCGGTATCGTTTATGTATCAGGAGATGGTACACAGGATGTCGCATCATTTAGCGTTTCTTATAATGGTTACCTAACACTTACGAAGGAGACTGCATCAAATAGAGAGCTTGTAAATCTTTGCCCAGAAAATTATTCTTTGGCTGGAGCAACATACAGAGTTTCTGCAAGTCCTAATATGGATCAAAATGCAGGTGAGCTTATAGTAAATGCAGACGGAACATCTAATACGATATCCTTACCAGCAGGCACTTATTATGTAAAAGAGATTGTTGCCCCTAAAGGATACAATCTTGATTCGAAAGTTTATACAATTACCGTAACAAGTGGACAAACATCGACATTAAAGGCTAGTGATGAGCCACTCTTTGATCCTCTTTCGCTTAAAATACAAAAAAAAGCAACAGAAAAAACTGACAAAAATCAAAGTCTAGAAGGTGCTGAATATACAATAAAATACTATAAGGAAAAGACAAATGATACGACTGGATTAATACCATTTAGAACTTGGATATTTACAACAAAGAAAATCGGAAATGATTTTGTTGGTTTTAGAATGGATGATAAATATAAAATTGGTGGAGATGAGCTATTTAAGAATGATAACGGTATTCCTGTTGGGTTAGCAGGAACATATACTGTTGAAGAAACAAAAGCTCCTAAGGGCTATGTTAAAACTGAGGGTATAATCTCTACTCAGGTTATCGATAGCGATCATCGTGGACAAGCAATAAATGTACTTAAAGATGTTGTAGATGAGGAAAAAGTAATAACTGTTGAAGTCGATAAGGTTAGCGAGGATAAGACTGGAGTAAAAACTAAAATTGGTGGAGCTGTAATGCAGCTTAAAAAGGCTGATGGTACTGTTGTTGAAACATGGACAACCGAAAAAGATAAGAGTAAGGTATTTAAAGGACTTGAAGCAGGTAAATATATCTTACATGAAAAGAAAGCGCCTAATGGATATGTAACGGCAAAGGATATTGAATTTGAAGTATTAGCAGTTAGCGAAGTACAGAAGATTGAAATGGTAGATGAAATTACAAAAACTGAATTTACTAAAACTGATGCTAAGACAAGGAAGCTGCTTAAAGGAGCAACAATGCAGATACTCGATGAGCATGGGAATATTGTAAAAGAGTGGATATCTGAGGAAGTTCCTACAAAAATTGAGAAGCTTCCTGTAGGCAAGTATATACTTCACGAAGCAAAAGCTCCTTTAAGATATGATCTTGCACCTGATATATCTTTTGAGGTAAAAGATACCGCAGATGTACAAAGCTATACTATGGCAGATAGTGTTAAGGTCGGCAAGATTATAATAGACGATAAATTTAAGCTTAGAGTTAATACAGGAGATCACAGCAATCTATACATGTTTACCATGAGCTTCTTATTTGCTGCAGGTTTATCAGTTTGCATGATGATAGGAAAAAGGAAGAAAAATAAATAATATAGCATAAAAGGGAGTGTTAGCGCTCCCTTTTTATCACGAAAGGAAGAATCATGAATAAAGCAATATTTATTGGAAGACTAACTAAAGATCCTGTTGTAAGAGATGGGGAAAGTGTAAAGATAGCTAATTTTTCGCTTGCAATAGATAGATATTCTAAAAGCGAAGAAAAACAGACAGATTTTCCAAGAATAACGGTATTTGGAAAGCAAGCTGAAAACGCTGAAAAATATCTTAAGAAAGGGCAGCTTGTTTGTGTAGAAGCTAGTGTGCGTACAGGACAGTTTACAAACAAAGATGGTGAGAAAGTGTACACAACGGATTTCATAGCGGATAAAGTTGAATATTTATCGTGGGCAAATGATAAGGAAGTTGAAGATGATGGGGAATAAAGATTTAAAGATATATGAAGATAGCTTAACCTGGATAGAAGAAAATGATGATGTGGTTAAAAGCAAGCTAAGGAACTTTATATGTGATAATAAAAATTTTAAATGCCAAGTAGATTTATACTTTTATCCAGAAACATATGAGTTTGATGAGTTTGTAAATATTAGTGGATCAGATTGGCTGAATGATGATCATATATGTATATACAGTATTAATGGAACTTTTCTTGAGTTTTATGATGATATTGAAGCTTGGATTTACGATAGTGTTGAAAGTGCATATTTTGATGTAATATCAACACTTGAAGTAAAAATACAAGAGGAGAAAGAACTTATTAAATATGAGGATGAGTTTGAATTTTAATCAATTTAAAAGAGAGGAATAAACATGGAAATAGTTATAAAGGATATAAAAGAGCTTAAAGCTATAGTAGAAAATATGAAGGAGAACGAAGTAATAAGCGTTGAGCTAGGCAATGGTGACAGCGATGGAAGAGAAAAATAAATTGAATGTTGTAAGAGTTAAGCTGGTTGGTGACATTCCGCTTTATAGTGATGAAACAGTAGGATGTGCTGATGATGCAGTAGACATTTTAAAGAAAGAATTAAGCACATATGACCGAGAGGTATTTGGAATAATTAATCTTGATACAAAAGGTAAGGTATTGAATTTCAATATTGTAAGTGTTGGAACATTAAATAGTTCTGCTGCTCATCCAAGAGAAACTTTTAAAACAGCTATTTTATCAAATTCAGCATCTTTTATTGCTATACATAATCATCCTAGTGGTTTTCCAAGTCCTAGTCCAGAGGATTTGTTAACAACGCAGCGACTGTATGAAGCTGGGGAAGTTATAGGAATAGAGATGTTAGATCATATTATAGTAGCAGAAAATAAAATCTTTAGTTTTGCAGAAAATAATCTTTTAGGAAAAACATTTAAGGAAGCTAAGCTAATGTTAGGGATGAATGATAATACCATAGATTATAGAAAAAATAATTTTAGAAATAATGGTACTACATATACCGTTATCGCAAGAAATAATAATGATGCTCTGCTACAAAATCAAAGTACAAATGCGTATCTCATAGCTAAATCGATTAACCCTGTGAACAATGAATGGGAACAGGGAAAGTATTATGGGAATACTGAGAAGGATTTAGCTATAGCATCTTTCGATTTTGCACTAGAAATAGACAAAACTTTTGCGGAGAATATTTTAGCAAGAATATCTTACCAGGAACTTTTTTATGGAGTTGCAAATATAGAAAATGATAGATGGTGTGAATTGACTGAAGAACAAAAGGAAGCTGTTTATGAAAAATATATGAACAGTGATAAATACACATCTATACTTGATCAATATCTTTTAGAACAATTAGATGAGTATATAGAAGATGCTTTAAATTTCAAAGAAGAGGTAAATACGGATAACTTTTTATTAAATAAAAATGATAAGGAAATGGAGTTTTAAAAAGGAGTTGGCATGATTTATAAACATGAGGATGGAACAATTAATACCTTCTATCAAAAAGGTGAAACAGTCGAATATCCGAGCGATGAGGAAGTAATTAAGTATATAGATAATGCAGAGTCATGGGATGCGGTTGATAAAGAAGTATATGAGGAGTTATGTAAAAGGCTTGGAATAGACAGTAGTGAGTTTGATGCCCTGATAATTTATTTATAGAAATACAAACACAATTTATTTACAACAAGTGTAACCTTGAAAGGTGGCGAAGAGGCGAAATCCGTGAAGATTTAGAGAATGGATTAACTTTTGAGCAGGTTAAGCTTTACGCTAAGCCAGAGTATGAGTATGGGCAGATTATAAATATTAGGAGAGGACTTGAGAATGGACTATCAATGGAGCAAGTTCAGCTTTATGCTAAGCCTGAGTTTGAAAAGTGGCAGATGGCACAAATCCGAAAAGGTTTTGAGAATGGACTATCAGAAGAGCAGGTTAAGTTTTATGCTAAGCCGGAGTGCGAATACTGGCAGATGGAAGAAATTCGTGTAGGCTTTCAGAACGGACTAACTTTTGAACAAGTAGAACTTTACGCAAAGCCTGAGTTTGAGTGTCTACAAATGGATCGAATTAGGAGAGGACTTGAAGACGGATTAACTTTTGAGGAAGTCATGACAAAAATTAACAATGAAAATAAACAGGATATATTACATGAAAAAGAAAAAGAAAAAGTAATTTCTTTTTCAAAAGATGATGAGGAGATGGAGTTTTAATCATTTGAAAAGAAAAGGAAGGAAGTAAAAATGGTAATAAAGAAAACAACAGCTGTTTTAATTATAGCAATGCTTGTCATACTCCAAGCTTTGCCGATTTACGCAGCTGAAAATGCTGAGGGTGATATAACAAAGACTTATACATATATATCGAGCGATAGATATGGAAAAGATAAGGATATTGCAAAGCATATCACAGATGGTGGAAAAACTTATAAACTAAAAGATGTTAAGTACGAAGTTGAGCCATTAAGACTAAAGCGTGATATTAAAACAGGAGCTGATAAGAAATTTGATAAGAATATCAGAGCTGAGGTTGAGGGTAAAGAATTTTCGTTTGTCAGCTCAGCAGATATTAAGTGGATTAAGGAAGCAGAAAGAAAGGAGATTACAAAGGATGTAGAATATATAAATAGAGCTGATATTCCAAAGGAAATTCAGGAAGGCGACTATACATTAAAACTAAATACTGTTGAAGAAAAGAGCAGAACGGAGAATTTTGATATGTACCCAGAATCCTGGACACATGTTATGAACTAAGCGGAACACATGGAT
>ERZ772920.1240-NODE-1240-length-13340-cov-4.078510_pt1 | contig 13340 bp, 9 predicted proteins | sample MGYA00511469_ERZ772920 | MGnify/ENA primary metagenome ERZ772920 (study PRJEB29015, sample SAMEA2738069) | human oral metagenome | biome: human oral; feature: human-associated habitat; material: saliva | place: China | collected 2216 ... | reverse complement strand
AAGTCATTATATAGTCCATTAAAGAATCCTCCAAAGTTTCATATTTCTTATAAAACTGATTAGGTCCTAGATAAACTGTTCTTTCCTTATCTTTTAAAGTGGATCTAATTGCGAATAAGTTATTCCCCTCTCTTGCAAGCTTTGAGCTTCCCCATCCACTCTCTAATGAAGCCTGTCCTAATATAAATGATGTTGGCGGAACCACCATTTTATGAACTAAGTCATTTTTAGATTTACTTTTTACCTTATACTTAGTATACATTTCATTTAAAAATAATTTTTCTTCTTCTGTTAAGATTTCTTTTTCTATTAAACTTATCACATATTGCTTATCAGTTTCTATCTTATTCCTTATTTTTTCTATTGCAAGAATAAGAGTATCAATAAAAATTTGCTTTTTAGATTTACCTTTTACCTTAGTAAAATCTTTTGCTTGAGTAACCACACCAGTATTAGTATCTTGATCTAGGACTTCTTTTACATCAGAATAAGAAAGAAATGACAAGCATAAAAAAACAACTGCTAGTAAATATTTCTTCATATATCCTCCTATCTATTTTATATTTTACTCATTTATAAAATACTGATGTATTATACCACAAAATATTAAATTTTACAAATTTCTATATATACCAATATAAAACTACTAATTTTCATTATTTTCTTTGTACCAATTTTCAGTATTATTTATAATTTCTTTTATAAAAATATTTATATCATCAGAAGGTAAATCTTTTTCTATAACTTTATTATCGTTAGTTTTAATAAATATAATATTACCCAGACCCTTTGTTATTCCTTCTGCTTTTTTTCCAATATCTAAAGTTTTGTATGGTTCTCCATTTATACTATATTTAATTCCTGTTGATAAATTATTTTCTATTAAAATATCATGTCTTTTTCCAGTTATAAAAAGAATTACAGAAATCACAACAAGAATTAAAACTACAATGGCTATTTTCAATATATTTTTCATTTTCTACCTCACTTTTTAAAATCCTATTGCTTTTTCTCTTTCTCTTTCTTTTTCTTTTTTTCTTCTCCATTCATAAATAATAAGAACAAGAGCTATAATTCCATAAGAAATAAATACTCTAAAATATTCTCCTATTTGTGCAGAACCCATTAACTCTTTTCCTGCTCTTGGAGCAACAACAAACATTGTATGGAATAAAATAACTCCACCTATTGCATTAGGTATTGTTGCTCTTGCAACAGAAGCTCCTCCTATTAGTAGAGCAGCAACAGAGAACATTCCTATTTGCTCATGTGAATTATATGTATTTATTGTTCCTAAATTTTGAAGATAAATTACTTGTCCTATTCCTGCCAAAACAGTTGAAATAACTATTGCATAGATTCTAACTTTATTTACTTCTATACCTGCTGATTTTGATACTTCCATATCTTGTCCAACTGCTCTCATATCTTGTCCTAATTTAGTTTTTCTAAACCAAATAACAAAGAAACAAAGTGCAACTATAAAAAGTAATGTAAGGACAGGTATTTCATAACCAAATATTTTAAGTGGAATTGCATTATCTATTGACTTTGCAACCTCTGTTAAATCTACAGTATTTTTTATACCTCTACCAGAAGACAATAATAGAGTTTTATCTTTCACAGGAAAAATTTTCCCCATTGAATATAGAACTACAAGTTGATAAACTCCATTTATAAAATATCCTAAAATCATAGAAGTTATCATTTCTTTTCCTTTTGCCCTATTTAATATTACTCCTCCAACATATCCAAGTAAAATAGAGAATGGAATTGAAAGTATCATTGCAAGAAATATACCTTGTAAACCCATAATATGCCAGTTAGTTATAAGAATTAAAGCAAGTTGTCCTCCCATAGCTCCTAAAACTATACCAAAGTTTAGTCCCATTCCTGCTACTATTGGTATTAATAATGACATTATTAAAAATAAATTTCTTGATATTCTTTGTATCATTTCACGAATTAAATAATCTCCACTTAAACCAGAAAGTGGAAACATTATAGCTACCATAATAAGTATAAGTATAGGAACACTATTGTTTAATAAAAAATTTTTTACCTTATTATCCACGACTTCCACCTTCCTTTCTAGTTAAAGCATATAAAATCATTCCATTAGAAACAATTATTCTTATTGTTTCAGACATATCTGTTTTTATAAGAGCATTAACAACTGTTGGAGTCATAGTTAATATTCCTTGGAATAAGAAAGTTCCTATCATAACATGCCAAATTGTTACTCTATTGACAGAAGCCCCTCCAATTAAAATAGCTGCTATTGCAGGGAAAGCCATATTGAATGGTGCTAGATAAAGTTGGATAAATCCAAAACTTTGTTGATATACTATTATTCCTATTGCTGCAATTACAGTTGAAATTATAACTGATTGTTTTCTACTTTTATCAACATTGATACCTGTTGCTTGTGCAAATTTCTCATTTTTTCCAACAGCACTCATAGAAAGTCCTGATCTTGTCCTAAAAAATAACCACATTAAAAATGCTAGTAATAAAAAGAATATTATCTCTCCAACAGGTATAGCTTGTGATATTTTCCCAAAAATATTATTTAAAACACCCTTCCAATAAGTTTCAACACTTATTGTTGTTCTAAGCCCTGAACCTCCATAAGCCCATATCATATCAGGCTTTCTAAATGGAAGAATTATCCACATAATACACATAAAAGCAACTGATGAGAAACCTATATATGTAGCTATCATCATTTCTCCACCTTTTACTTTATTCAAAATAGCTCCATAAGCCCAACCAAAAATAAAAGCAAACACTATTGCTAATATTATTGCTAAAACAAAACCTATAAAACCACTAAATCCTAATTCTATACTTAACAATGCTCCTAAAAGTCCTGCTTCAATTCCAAGAGGCATACCAAAGTTAAGTCCTGCTCCTGATTCTATCATAGGCATAAGTGATAGAACTAAAATTGCATTCATACCAAATCTAATAATTGTATCCGATAGAGCTGTTGTTATAGGAATACCTACAAAAGGAGCAATAATATAGGTTGAAATTAAAAATATTAAGATTATTAATCTTGGTAACCCAAACTTCTTTAACATATTATTCTCCCTCCTTTATTCCTGACATTAATTTTCCAAAATCAAGTATGCTTGCTGTTGCTGGTAATATTCCTGCAACCTTACCTTCGTTTATTATTGCAATTCTGTCACAGATACTTCTTAACTCTTCAATTTCAGATGAAGTTACAACTATTGTTGTATTTCTTTCTCTATTATATTCTTTTAAAATTTCTAAAACTAATTGTTTAGCTCCAACATCTATACCTCTTGTTGGTTCAGATACAAACAACAAATCTGGTTCCATAGTGAAAGCTTTTGCCACACAAACTTTTTGTTGATTTCCTCCACTTAACTCTGCAACTTTTTGTTTTTCATCCATACTTTTTATTTCTAGTTTTTCTATATATTTTTTTGCATTATCTGTAACAGCTTTATCATCTATTACATTTATAACTCCTAGATATTTTTTTAAGAATAAACCTTTTATTTCCATAGCGGGAAAAGCTATATTTCTTTCTATACTTTCGTCTAATAGTAAACCTACACCTTTTCTATCTTCTGATACAAAAAATATTCCTTTTTCTAATGGATATGTTGGTTTATTTAAGACTAAATCTTCACCTTTATATTTTACATTTCCCTTTGATTTAAAAAGTCCCATTACTCCATTTGCTACTGCTATCTTACCTTGTCCTGCCATACCTCCTAAACCAAGTATTTCACCCTTTTTAATATCTAAGTCTAAACCTTTTAACATTTCTCCTGGCATATCAACCCATAAATTTTTTATTTCCATAAAGTTTTCTGCATCAGAGTTATCTGTATTTTTTTCTTCAGATGATGTACTTACTTTTCTTCCTATCATCCATTCTGTAATTTGATTTACATCTGTAGATTTTGTAGGAACTGTGTTTATAAGCTGTCCATCTCTTAAAACTGTTACTTTATCAGAAACTGCCATTATTTCATTAAGTCTATGTGTTATAAATATTATAGTTATTCCTTTTGCAGATAACTTTTTCATTGTATCTAACAAAATTCTAGCTTCATCTTCTGTCAAAACTGCTGTTGGTTCATCTAAAACTAAAAGTTTTGTATGCTCTCTTTCTATTTCACGGGCAATTTCTGTAAATTGCTTATAGGCAACTGCCATTTCATTTATTTGTTCTTGTCCTGTTAAACCTACTCCAAGTTTTGAAATAGCTTCTTGTGATCTTTTTGTATTATCTTTTTGGTCAATTTTCCTTATCCCCTCACCAAAAAGATGTGTCATTAGATTATTTTTTGTTGACTCTCTATTTAAAACTATATTTTCACTAACTTTAAAACCTGGAATTAATGAAAATTCTTGGTGAACCATTCCTATACCAGCATTCAGAGCATCAAATGGAGATGAAAAATTAACTTCTTTCCCATCAAAATAAATCTTTCCATTATATCCACCTGTTTCCCTTATTATATCCATACCAAATATAATCTTCATTAAAGTAGATTTTCCTGCACCATTTTCTCCAACAAGTCCAAGAATTTCTCCTTCCTTTAATTCTAAATTTATATCTTTCAATACAGTATTTTCACCAAATGATTTAGAGAGGTTTTCTATTTTTAATATCGTACCCGACATCTATAATTTCCCCCTTATTTAATATAAAGTAGGGGCTGGTGCATAAAAATAAAAGCTCCAGCCCCCACTATCCTACTTTCTTAAATATTTATTTTTTATTTATTTCCAATTTTTCCATATTTTTCTGGAACTTCAACAGAAGTTATTCCCATATATCCTTTTCCAAAAATATATGTATCTTGATATACAAAGAATGAGTTAGGTATATCTACTCCATTATTGTTCTTCATCAAACTTCCATTCCATTTAGAACCAGGTGTTGCTGTATCAAGAGAAGCTAAAACTTTATCCAATGTAAAATCTCTATCTCCACTTTCAATAGATTTAACTGCTAAATCTGTAAGTCCTTCAATTCCAGAGAAATTATAAGAATAAGCCCAAGTTCCCATTCTTGCAGAACCACCAGCATCTACAACAGCTTTTTCAACTTTTTCTAATATTTTTGGCCAATTTCCTTTTTCATCATCAGTAAATTCTATTCCTAATGCTCCTGGATATCCCATTGTAGGAGATGGTAAATCTGCTTCTATAAAACATCCACCATGAGCAGCAATTTGTTTTAATAAAGGTTCAGTTTGAGCATCATTTGTTGCAAAAAATGCTATATCTTTACCGTATTTTGCTATCCAATTTGGAACTTGTTCTAATATAAATTGTTGTGCTCCTGGAACTCCAACATCACTTAGAGGATCTGGAGCTGACATTTCAATATATTCCATTCCTAAATCTTTAGCTGTTTGTTCCATTATAGCTCTTCTTCTTGAAATAGTTTCATAGCTTAAATGTCTAGGGAAAGAAATGTGCATAAATTTAGTTGCACCCAAATCATGAGCTGTTTTTACTATTAAATACCCTCTTGCAACTGAATCTGAATTTACAACTACATCTGCAACTGTACTTACTTGTACAGGATCTTCATGAGTATTGTTTACAAATAATAAAATATCAGGTCTTTTCTCTCTTATAGCCTTGAACGCAGGATAAGTTCCTGGTATTCCTTCAGCAACAACCACTGCTTTCATTTTTGGGTCATCTGCAAGAGAAACCATTTGTGAAATTGTTGTTTCTTGTTCTTGCATAAAATTATCAGGAACTGTTACCACTGTAATTTTTCCACCCTCATCATTAGATGAACCATATTGTTTTAAAACTGCTTCTGCTCCACGGAAATTATCTTCTGATTGTGAAACTGATGTTGTAACAATACCAATATGATAATCTTGAGTTGCTACTTCACTTGCTGCCTCTTGTTGAGCATTTGCATCTTCAGTTGGTGCTTCCTTTTTTCCACAAGCAACAGCAATAACTAACATAAATACTGCTAAAATACTAAATAAAATCTTTTTAAAATTCATACATACCTCCTCCTAATAATTAAAGTTCTTTTTTGCATGTTCTTTTAAAGCGTTTTGGCTATTATATATCCAAATAATACATAAGTCAATATTTTTTTATAAAATTTATATTTTATTTTTATTGAAAATTAGAGCTATACAGAAAGAAAATCTTTATTTTTATACATTTTTAAACATTTTTTTAAACAAAATTTAATGTACATTATTTATGTTTTTTAAATAACACTTGAAAAAATTTTTTTTATAGCTATAATACTATAATATATACAAAATAAATATCCTATATTCATTTTTAAAATACTTGGAGGAATAGAATATTATGAAAAATTTTTTTATTAAGAGCTTAAATGGAATGGCATTTGGTTTATTTTCATCACTGATAGTTGGACTTATTTTAAAACAGATTGGAACCCTTTTTAATATAGAATTTTTAATATATTTAGGGAGTTTTTCACAACTTTTAATGGGTGCTGGAATAGGAGTTGGAGTTGCTTATGCTTTAGAATCTCCTGTTTTGATATTAATATCTTCTGCTATAACAGGAATGTATGGTGCTGGAAGTATCAATTTTGTAGATGGACAAGCAATTTTAAAAGTTGGTGAACCTATGGGAGCATATTTTTCTGTCATCTTTGGGCTACTTATTTCAAAGCAAATAGCAGGAAAGACAAAATTTGACATAATACTTTTACCTATGACTACCATAGTTTTTGGTTGCTTATTAGGAAAATTTTTTGCTCCATATATTTCTGCCATTATTACAGAAATTGGAGTTATTGTAAACAAAACAACAGAGCTTAGACCAATTTTAATGGGACTTACTCTGTCTGTAATTATGGGAATAATTTTAACATTGCCAATAAGTTCTGCTGCAATAGGGATTTCACTAGGATTAAGTGGTCTTGCAGCAGGAGCTGCTTTAACTGGCTGCTGTTGTCAAATGATAGGCTTTGCTGTAATGTCTTATGATGATAATGATTTAGGAACTGTATTTTCAATAGGTTTTGGGACTTCTATGATACAAATTCCAAATATAATTAAAAATCCTATTATATGGATCCCTCCAATAGCTTCTAGCGCTATTTTAGGAGTGCTTTCTACAACTATTTTTAAATTATCTTCAAATAGTATTGCTTCTGGTATGGGTACAAGTGGGTTTGTTGGACAAATTGCTTCATTTACAGTAAATGGAATGTCTTATTTACCAACTATGATAATTTTACATTTTTTATTGCCAGCAATTTTAACTTTTATTATCTATAAATTATTGAAGAAAAAAGGATATATAAAAGCAGGAGATTTAAAAATATAAGATAAAAAAGGGAAAGTACTTTAAAATCATTTTATACTTTCCCATTATTTTGCATATTTTCTTAAATTTCAAAAAACTCTCCATCTAATATCCTATATTTATTTCTGCCTATTCTTTCTAATTTTTCATCTTTTACTAATTCACTTAAAACTCTTGAAAGAGAAGGTCTTTCTACTCCAAAAAACTCTGCTAATGCCCCTAAATTTTCTATAAAAAATTCATTATTCTTTTGATTTCTTTTGACATAATCACAGAATTTCTTCTTTATAGTTTTATTATTAAAACTATTCCAAATTTTACTTGTTAAAAGTTGAGTTTTATTTGAAATTTCATTTAAAAAATTTTCTAAAATTTTCTCCTGTGAAAATAATAATTTTAAAAATTCTTTTCTTTCCACAAAAAGTATTTCTGCTTCATCTTTTGCACTTAAATCAACAGGAAAACTATTATTTTTACCAAATATAAAAGCAGAGGCTATTACATCACTTGGAACTAATTCTTCAATTTTTATGATATTTCCTTCTTCTGTGAGCATTTCAGTAATTAAAGTGCCCTTTAATATTATATAGAGTCCTTTTACTTCATCTCCTCTAAAAGCTATTGATTCATCAAGAGAATATTTTTTTATTTCATATTTTGTTTTTTCTAAAATATCTTTTAATGTCTAAAGATGATTTCATGATAGTCTGGAGCATTTTTATCAGAAAATTAGGTACAAGAGTCCTTGCATTTGCTTGTTTGCCTATAGGAAAACAAACTGACGAAATGAAGTCAGTTTAGTATTCTGTATGATAGGAGTTATATATGTTAGATATTCACATAGAGAGTGGCTAATAATAATCTATTTAGTTAATAAAAATTCTTCACAAACTCCCTTTACACGTTTGTGGATTCTATATGCTGTGGCCAATGAGACATCCATTGCCTTTGCGGTTTGTTTCATATTCAAAGTTTTTATAAATTCGCAGAAAAATTTCATTTCTTGCTCCTCTAGAGCATCTTTTAAATATTCGAACAACTGTATATACACTAGCGAATAATTATCATCCGTAGAGTCTAATTTGTTATTGTCAAAAATATCTAAAGGTACACTCTTATCTTTGTTTCTATAGCGGATTTCATCGATTAATTTTCTTTTAATGGTAGTGAAAGCGAATCGGTCGAAGTCTTTTTCTTCAATTTTCCCTTCATTTAAGATTAAAAAACTAACCAATAAACCTTCAAGTCCATAATTGTAAAATTCATGATGAAGTTTTTTAGGTATGTTAACCTTATAAAGCGCCATAGTAATTAAGTCTTTTTTAACTTCAAGCAATTCGTAAAAAGATTCTGTCTCCCTATCGTTTAAATATAGTGTTTTTTTCATAATAAAAAACCTCCTAAGTGCCACTCTCTATACAAATATCTTCTTTATAAAGACAATTATGAAAAGAAATCTATATTGAAATAGAAGTAACGTAGGAAATAATTATATTGTAAAATATAAATGAATTTACCCCCTTACGAAAAAAGTCCCCTTCACTATATATAGTGTGTTTTTTTGCTATTTGTAACAAAAATTATGTGAAAGTTCACAAAATGTTCATATTGTACTAATTTTCTACGATAATATTATCTTTATATTTTTCCAGTAATATAGCGAGTTTTTTGAAAAGTTTATCTCGATGTCGACAGATAGTCATAGGACTGCAGTGTTTACTGTCTGCAATACTACGTATAGACTGCTCTTTTATAAATAAATCAACAAGAAGAAGTTGATCTTCTGTTGATAAAGTAGCCAGTGCATCATATAATGCTCTATAAATATCATTAGTAATTACGATCTCATCTGTTAATGGAGAGTTATCCCTAATTAGATTTTCCCCGTCACTATCTTCTGTATCGAATGCATATATGAAAAATAGATTATACTTCTTATCTTTTGCTTTCGCACGCCTAACCTTGTAGCTCATATAGCAAATAGATGAATATATTTTATCAGAAACCTCAATTTCCTGGTTTTTATTTATTTTATAGATTTTCATAATATTTTCTCCTTTGAAATTAAATGAAGTAAGGGGGTTTTTAGGGGATAATGATTATAACAGATTTACAGAAAAATAGTAAATGGTAACCTAGAGTAATTATAGAGATTTTTTAGAATTGCTAAAATAAAATATATGAATAATTAATAAAGTTTAAAGGAATGTTAATGATAAAAATAATAGTGAAATATTTTGTAAATGTTTTCTCTTTTAAAAATTGTATAACTGTCTACAAAAATAGACATAAATACAGTTAGCATATTGTTTTACAAAGTAAAAAATAATGGTTATAGTATCACTTATGTTTATATTGATTGTCAGTATATTGTAAGTAATATAAAGTTGCTAAAAAGGCTATTAATTATTGTTTTTGTACAATTGTAATAGTCAAAATTAGTATTAAAATAAATTAAAGTAACTAAAAGTAATATTTTTAAAAATTTTTTGAGAATTTATGAGTCATTTTTATGGACAAAAAAATTTAATTAAGGTAAAATAGTCGTAAGAATCCGAATGGATTTCTCATCATATGTTTACTAATAATGACAAAAAGATGTAGAATAGCAAAAAATGAATATAAAATCGGGGAGACATATTAAGAGGTAGAGTTATCTGTCTTGATATCGAAACAACCAAAAAGATAGAACCGAAAAGTTTTATTTTATAGGTACGAGTAAGATTAAATATTCAATAAAAGGCTGTTCAAGTATACATAAAGGAGGAAAATAATGGTAGGAAAAAATAACCAATATTTAAAAGATACCAAACAAGGTACAAAAGTAGAATCATATTCTATTAAGAAGTTTAAAGTCGGTACTGCATCGGTAGTAATTGGTGCAAGTATCTTTTTTGGTGCTGGAGCAGTATCACAAGCTGCTGAGGAAGTATCAAATAACACAACTGCAGATAATACAACAAATGCAGGTGTAAAAGCAGAGGAAGCTCCAAAAGCAGAAGCAAAACCAGTAGTAGAAACTACTAAAGAAAGTGTTGCTTCAGCAGTAGCAGAAAAAGTAGGAGCAGAAGTACCGAAAACTGAAGCTCCAAAAGCAGCAGAAGCAAAACCAGAAGCTCCAAAAGTAGAAACTGCTAAAAAAGAAATCTTAAAAGCAAGTATTGTTACACTAGAAGAAAAATTAAAATCAGCTCAAGACGCTGATAAAGCAGCTGTAGCAGCAGCAAAAGAAGCATTAGCAGCAGCTAAAGCAGTATTAGCTAACGAAGCAGCTACACAAGCTGAAGTAGATGCACAAGCTCAAGCAGTGCAAGCTTTAAGCCAAGTAGTAACAGAAGCTAAAACTCAAGCTTTCGATAAAAAATTAGAAGAGAAAAAAGAAGCTGAACAAAAAGCTAAAGAAGCAACAGCTACTAAAGAAGAAAAAGAAGTAGCAGCAGCTAAAAAAGAATTAGTTCAAGTAGCTTCAGAAGCAGAAGTAACTAACAAACTTGCTAAAACTGAGTTAGCTAAAAAAGATCTAAAAGTAGAAGCAAAACCAGCAGTACAAACTGCAGTAGTTAAAAACGAAGAAGCTCTAAAACTAGCTAAAGAATTATTAGGAAATGACAAAGCTACTAAAGAACAAGTCGCTAAAAGTTTAGCAGAATTAAGCAACTCTATTAAAGCTGTTTACACAGAGTTAGAGAACGCTGGAGCTAAACGTAATGGTAAATTCGAAGCAGTATTAGCAGAAGCAACAACAACGCTTAAAGATGCTTCGACTGAAACAGGTAAAAAATGGTTAGAAGATCATGATTATTCTTCATTATCAGATATCAAAGTAAAAACTAAAGAAGAAAACCTAAAAGAAATCAAAGACTTAAACGACCAAATCCAATGGTTAGACTTTGGAGATACGAGTGCATGGACAAATCTAACTGCATCTAACCAACTTCAAATTGGTTCTACATATACAAAAGAATTGATTCCTGGTTATATTGTTACTATGAGAGTTAAGGAATTAAAACCGTTCGAATCAACTGAAATATTCAAAAATCGTGTTGCGGGAACTGATTTAGAAAGTTCTTATCAACCAGATAAAGAAAACAAATTTAACCCAGATAATGGTGCAACAGGATTGGGTGCTAATCCTCAAAATAGATGGACACACGTTGCTAATTCTGGTATAACAACTGGTGGAGCTAAAACAACAATCGCAGGAACAAACCCTGCAGGACAGCCTAAAAATGGTCAAGCAGCTGGGGTTAAATTCGATGTAACAGCGACTTATAACGGTAAACCTGTAAAACCTGGTATCGTTATGACTTCTGGGGAAGATATCGGGCCACTTGAGTCTGAAATTTATACAACTAATGGTACTCCATGGGACTTAGCGGCGATTGTTGGTTATAGTTCAAATAAAAATGCCTATAAGCCTCTTGATCAATTTAAAGATATGAATGGTGGTAAAACTGCTATCCTTAAATGGCAAGATGAAAAATTCTATAATGCTCTAAGTGGTAAAAAATTTGCGACTCCTGATGCAGCTACTGCAGGTCTAGGTTCGCAAGTGTTTGGAGGTTATATAAACCAAAACGGATCAGGAACTCCAGTCTTATCTACTGCAAATGTAAGTGAAGTAGGATTTTATATCATGTCTTCTGGACAACAATCTTCTATGATTGGTATCAAGTTCTCTGACTTCGGAGATCTTCCAGAATCTTATGGAATGGCTGAACACTTCTTAAGAACAGAGACTGTAGACTACTTAACTAAACAAAAGAAACAAATCCAGCAACCATATTTAGGTAAAGTAAAAGCGGATATCGACTCTGCACCAGGTACTCATGTACGTGGAATAGGTTCTGATGATGCTACAGAAACTGGAGATGAAGGTGTAGATCAACTTATTGCTCCAGACAATGTACATACCAACAAAGATACAGGACGTCCAGAAGTACAATTAGTTAAAGGTCCGGATAACACTTATAAAGTTAAAGTTCTTGCTTCAGCAAACGGTAATGACAACTACACAGGTACAGTTGCTCCAGCATACGTGCGTGGATTTATTGACTTCAATGGAAATGGTAAATTTGATAAAGGTGAAGAATCTAATATCGCTACAGTAACAGGAAAAGACCAAGAAGTAGAACTTACATTTACAAACACTCAAATAGTGGACACTACTAAAGATGTAGTAAACTTCCGTGTTCGTATCGCAAAAGATGAAGCTCAAGTAGAAAAAGCTGTAGGGATTGCATACTCTGGGGAAGTAGAAGATAACCAAATCCAAGTAATTCACCCACCGCGTGGAGATAAAGAAGAAACTACTGGGAAACAAGGTGAAACTCAATCAGTAGGTATCGAGTTCAGAACAAGAGCATTAGGTGACGATGCATCTGACCTAGGTTCTAACAACGGTAAAACTACCTTCAACTCATACGGTAAAATTCAGTATACTGAACAAAGTAATGTAATCAGTGCTGAAACTACTAAGAAAGCTCAAGGTGGCGTTAAAATTGTTGATGGTGATAACCTAGTTGATACCCTTAAAGTTCCAGGTCAAGGTACATACACAGTAACAGAAGATAAAGTAACCTTCACTCCAGAAGCTAACTTCATTGGTAAAGCTGATGGTATTGTACTACGAGCAGTGGACTCAAATGGTGAATCTACTGGATGGACTGCATTAACAGATCAAAACGGTCTTGAAAACATCAATGATGGTACACACTCAGCTACTAAGAAAACTATGGATGCTGTATACATTCCTACAGTAACTCCAAAAGAAATCACTGCAGATCCTGAAAAATCAACAGATGTACAAGGTAAAGAACAGAAGAAAACTCCAACATTCAAAACAGAAGGTGATTCAGCTACACCAGTAGCACCAAGCGCTACTTACCCAGCTAAATTGGTTGATCCAAAAACTAACGCTAAAGTTGATTCTGTAACTGTAGATGGAGAAGGAACTTACACAATCAACCCAACAACAGGTGAAGTAACATTCCAACCACTTCCAACATTCAAAGGAACTGCAA
>ERZ772920.1239-NODE-1239-length-13347-cov-5.578017_pt1 | contig 13347 bp, 14 predicted proteins | sample MGYA00511469_ERZ772920 | MGnify/ENA primary metagenome ERZ772920 (study PRJEB29015, sample SAMEA2738069) | human oral metagenome | biome: human oral; feature: human-associated habitat; material: saliva | place: China | collected 2216 ... | reverse complement strand
ATTAGTAAGAGAAAGTAAGGCTGTAAGGCGTGCGGTTATCAAACTACTAGAGTACCTAGAGCAAAATAATAAGCATAATCTTAATGTTTTGAATGAGCGTGAAGCTTATCTATATGAGCAAGGCTTAATCATTGATACTGTTGATAAAATGGCGGACTTGATAAAGAAAACAAAAGAACTTAGCAATAAAAAAGATATTTGCCAAAGAATTATCAATCTCATCAACGCTAGTCAAAGTAGCATACCTTTACCAACTAGAACAACTTACACTACTAATTATAATTAAAGGGCGGTAAAGTATCATGAAACAAAATAAATTAAATACCGAGTATAAAGAAATGTATATCAACACTTTATGTTTAGCATTAGTAGGGTTTCCGTTAGTCTATGCTATTACTTATATCATAGCTCGCTTTATGGATGTATTCTATTAGAGGAGATAAACCAATTATGAATAATAATGAGTTAAACAATAGTGTAGATTTTAATGAAGAATATCAAGAAATATACCTTGAATTAGAGGAGTTGAAACACCTACTTAACATTTTACAAAATGATTATTTTATAAACTTAGGTAGTTTCAGTTCTTGCAAAGAAAGTATTAATACTATGGATAGTTCACTATATATTGATTTTCTGACTAATAAAGAACAGTACGAAACATTATTAACTACAAGTATTAGAAAATTAAACAAGATATTAAATAGACAAAACAAAATTTTTAATAAACTAAAGTCGGAGGTACATTAATTATTATGGAAGTTGTATTAACTGAAAATCAAAGTTTAAAGATTAAAGAGCAAATTGCTAATTTAATAAATGAGGTTATTAAAGAAAAGATGAATACAATAAACCCCGAAAAAAGGTATTTTACACGTACTGAATTACAAAAGTATCTAAGTATAGGGGCTAGTAGTATGGAGCAACTACAAGTGTTAGGGCTTCATTACGTGAAAGTTGGTAATAGACATTTATTTGATATACAAGAAGTATATGAAATTCTAGAGGAAAATAAAACAAGATAATTAAAAAAATATAAGAGGTATAAGAATGAAAGAAAAAGTAAATTTTTTCGGCAAACCTAACTATCAATTTCAATATTTTCTAGTTAAGCAATTATTAGAAAATATTTTAAATAACTCTAAAGGTATTGATGAAAGTAAAAGAGAGAACTTTTTTGAGTTAGAGATAAACAAATTAATAGATTATCAAACAAAAATATTAAATAGTTATGGAGCATTTACAAGCTAGAACCATTTACTAATAATAAGTTAAAAAATAAAAATTATAATTTTAGTGCCAGTAGTTTTATAAATAAATAAAACGTAACAAATTTTAGCACGTATGAGCCTTTAAATATATTTCTTAGGTAATTCTCATACTAAAGAAAAGCTAACGGCTTATACGTGCATTTATTTTAATCAATACAAGCATAAAATACTATTGTTATTTATAACATCAGTTATTTTATAAATTAATTTTAAGAGGTAGCCAACATGGAATTAAAAAACTTTAAAGAACACGCTATTAAAACATTATTAGAGTATGAACAATTAAATAAAGAATTACAAACACTTAGAGAAAGCTATATTATATCGCTAAATACATTTTTTGAAGACAATAAAGAGTTATATTATTCAGATAAAGAAGAATTTTCAAAAGAGTTTCTTAATGCTGATTTATTCAATCAATCAAATTATTTAGCCGTTCATAAGCAATTAATTAATGAAAAAGAGATTAGTGTAAAAATGAAATATGATGAATTAATAGAAGCGTTTAATATGTTAGATAAACTAAGAAAATAATTATTTGTTTCAAATCAATTAATATTTCAAGCCCTAGAGTTTATCAAGCATTAAAGTAGTATGGTAACACCAAAGAAAGAGAAAACGCCTTATACACCATTTAAACGGCTTATAATTTTAAGTATATAATTTTGGCTTATCCTTGAGATATAAATAAACTTTATTATCTTGAAATCAATATTTCAAGCCCTAGAGTTCATCAAGCATTAAAGTAGTATGGTAGCACTAAAGAAAAAGAAAACGCCTTATACACCCTATAAATTGCTGATAATTTTAATATATTACTTTTTTTACTGCAATAAACAAGGTTTATATATTAAATGCTGAAAAATAAAGTATAAGCTAACACAAATAGTTTATATATATTTAAACGTTTTGTAATTTTAAAGAAGCGGAAATAATAAGAAAGGAGAATATCAATGAAATATGTAGAACCACTAAAAAACAAAGATGATATAAAAAAAATCAGTAATTATTTTAAAGAACAACATAAAAGAAATTATTTACTGTTTACATTAGGAATTAATACACCTATGCGAGTTACACAATTACTTAATTTAAGAGTTATCGACGTAAAAGACAAAGAAGAAATAACAATAATGATAGGAAAAAGAGCGGTATTATTCCCTTTAGGTAAAAAAGTAAAAGAAATAATACAAGATTATTGTAAAAATAAAAGCGATTTTGATTATTTGTTTACCTCGATAAGGGTTAAAAATAGTATTAAACCAATTACAAAAAGCCAAGTAAACAAGATTTTATTAAAAGCTAGTATGAATTGCGATATTGATGATTTAGGGGCTAGTAGTTTAAGAAAAACATTCGCATACTTTTATTATAAGCGAACAAAGAACATAAGAAATTTAATGAAATTACTAAACCACCACGACCAATATTACACATTACAATATATAGGAGAAAATAAAAATATTTTTGATAATGATTTTCTAGAGTGGGAAGAAATTTAAGCGAGTAATTATAAAAAAAATTTCTGTTCATTCTTCTTATAGGTAATAGGTTGAATGAGTAAAATGTAAAATATAACAAAACCTAGTAAAACAGGCTGAATAGTTGTATAAAACACATGTAACAAACTAATAGATATGATACATAGTAACTAATTAATATATATATTTTTAATAATTATAAATCAATCATTCAATCACTCAATCAATAAGAATAAAATGTATAAATAATAATAGATTTAAAGTTAAGAATATAATCTATAAATAATAACATCAGCAATAATATTTTAAGAAAGGAAAATATAAAATTGATATATAAGCAAATCGGAACAATAACCAATAAACTAACAAAAATAACAAGCGACCAATCACCTTTTCAATTATTATCAATCACCCCGCCAAGTATCATTAAAGATAGTGAAGATAAAGAACAATATAAGAAATATAAAGCTACTCAATTCGTAAGTGGTGAATTTAGTGAAGAAGCGAACCGACCTATTATAAGAAACAATGAAAATTTATATTATAGAGATTTAATTATAATCGATATAGAAAATACAGGATATAACAGCCAACAAGCTATTAAATTAATAGATAGTAAGTTACAACTATATAAATATTTGTTATATGCAACAATCAACCATACAGAAGAAAACCCAAGATTTAGACTTATTCTCCCACCGTCCAAGAAAATGAATGAAAAAGAATATAAAACAACTATTATCTATATTATGAATATGTTAAATATGAATTTTGATGAGCATAGTTTTGTATGGTCTCAACCACAAGGAGCACCAGTAACTACAGAAAGTAAGGTAAAAGACTACATTTTTATAAAAAAATTAGAGGGAAATAATTTCCCTGTACAGCAAGCAAAACAAGAACAAATCTATATTAATGATGATGAAACTATTTTAATTTCTCATGATATAGCAATTAAAGGCGTAAGTGAATATGTAGCGAAGAACCACTCTAATTTACAAAGTAGAACTAATTTTCTTTCTTGTATTATGGTACTTTGTAAAGCCGTTTTAAGCAAAGAAATAGAATATAGTACGGGGCTTGAATGTAGTAGACTATTAGCAACTATTCCTAATAGTTTTCCAAAATGGGAGCAGGAAAACCAAAAAATTTTTAATGATGAGTTGAAAAGGTCAAAAGGTAATATTAATTATTTTAAAACACCATATACCTTTACTGATAGATTTTTATATAAATTCGATAAGAAACAAAATAACAAAAGTAACGAAAAAAAGAAAGGTGATTTTACATTGTTTGATTTAATGAATACAATAGACAATTTAAGAGATATTAAATTTAATGAAATGAGTAATTTAATAGAAATTAAGAAAGATGGAAAATATAAAACGTTAGATAATAAAGATATAAACTTATTAAAGCTAGATTTATCAAAAAAGAAAAAAATAACTTTCCCTACTGATGATATTAAAACCGCAATATATGGAGTAAGTGAAACTAATAAATATCACCCTATAAAGCAACGTATAGAACCTATTCAATGGGATGGAATAAAACGGGCTGAAACTATTTTTATAGACTGTTTAGGCGTTGAAGATAATTCAGTTAATAAGGAAGTTACTCGAAAATGGTTATTAGCGTGCATTACTAGACTATATGAAAGAGGGCGTAAATTTGATGAAATGTTAATCTTATTTGGCGGTCAAGGTATAGGGAAAAGTACAACTCTTGAACGTTTGGCACTAGATACATTTTACACAAAAGTAACTGGTAAATTAAATAATGATACCATTTTACAAACTTCTCAAAGTTGGTTAGTTGAATTAGATGAGTTAAGCACCTTATTAAGAACGCCTACTCAAGAGTTTAAATCGTGGTTATCTTCAAGAAAAGATACTACTAGAGTACCATACGAAGCCCAACCAATAGATTTTTATAAAGGCTTTGTAGTTTTAGGTACTACCAATGATAATAAAATATTAAAAGACCATACAGGAAACAGGCGTTTTTGGATATTAGAATGTAACAAAGATAAAATTAAAAAATCTATTTTCAACGTTGAAGAAAAAGAAATACTTCAATTATGGGCGGAAGTCAGAACATGGTATAATAAAAAAGAAAGTCTTTTATTAAGTGAAGAAACTAAAAAACTAATGGAAGATAGAACAGAAAACTATATTATACCTATTCCATATACTGATGAAATACAAAGTATTATAAATATGAAATTTCCTCGTAACTGGAAAGAAATCATACATGGTAAATACAAATTTAGGTTACATAAATACGTTACAGATATTTTAAACGCTGGCGTAAGTAATGAAGATATTTCAAAAGATATATTGTTAGATGATATTACTACACAAGAACTTTTCTTCTTGTTAACTGGAAATTACAAAACATCTTTAAACGGTGTACAAGCTACTAAAGATTTTATTAACGTTTTTAGCAAATTAGAAAAATGGAAATATTCAAAAACTATTACAAGAGGTGAAAAAGGTAATTTACGAGGTTATAAGAGAATATCTTAATAATGGCATTTAAAGACATTTAAAAATAAGCTAACGCCATTACTAAAATGCTATTATACCAACGTTATATAACATTTGGGCGTTTAAGGCGTTATTATATATAATATATATAAAGAATAAAGGATATATATTATATAGTATATATTTTCCTTAAGTAAAAATAAACAAACGCCAGTAAACGCCATAACGTCCTACGCCTTTTATATCAAGGCTTAATACATAGCGTTATAATAAAATTAAAATGGTAGTTCAAACGCCATCTATAAAAAAACAAAGAATTGATATGTAATAATTAAGTTATTAAAATACATTATTTATAAGTATCACACATTAAAATAAAATAGAACTTCTCAAAAATTTTCTTTAAAAATGTATAATGATATATTTTATTAGAAAGCTAATCAAGTTTAAAAACAAGGTTAGCTTTCTTTATTTTGCTATTATTTTAAATGCTACTGGCTTTTGAGAGATAGAAAGATAAAATTATATTAAAATGAAATTGAAAGCTTTATATAATTTTTAAATGGCTCTTGATTTAAACTAAAGAACTTGAAACAGAAAAATATATAGTATATCATTGAATTATAAAAAACTAACCCAAAGAAAGAAGTTAATTTGTTATGAATGATAATTCACCAAAAAAAAGCGATATTAAAAGTTTAGAAGATATTTACGATTTAACAATAATGAATGAGTATGAAGAACGAAAAGCAAATAATGAAGTTGAACATATATCTTTTGAAGAGATGAAAGAAATACTTGAGATATAGAGGTTATTTCTAAGAATAGTTCTAATTTTATGTGTATATTATTTACTACATTTAGGAAAGTATCTATTACATTTATACAAAAGTGAAATTACAATAAAGGTATAAGATAACATTTTTTAAGGGAGTAGATTTATATGTTAGAATTAAAAATATTTTATAAAACTGGTGTAGAAACGTTTTATTGTACAAACTATAATGATATGATAGGTACTATATCAGATGAAGTCAGTAACGATATTATAGATGATTTGCTAGAATATATTGAAGATATTGTTAATCTTGAAAATAACGGAGATATGAACGAACAACTGTATAATAAATATTTACGTAGATTGAAAGAACAGCAATACAAAGAAATAGTATTACTTCATCTAGATAAATTAAGGTTAGACTATGAGATAAATAAAGTAAATCGTTCTGAATAGAAACAATAAACTTTAATACGAGCTATTCGATTTAATTTTAAAATATTAGAAATGAAATCATGTGAAGATTAAAAAAATTCTATTAATTAAGATTAAGTTAAATAGCCCTTTTTTTATTAACTTTAATTATATAGTTTAATTTTCAAGTACTCTAGAACCTTGATACACTTGACTTTCAAAAAATACTCTCCGAAAACTCTCCGAAGTTAGAAGAAAAAACCTATTTTTTGATAAAAATCATTTTAGAAACTAAACAGCAAAATAAGAATATTTTAAGATAAAATGTATTAGATTTACTATAGTAACTATTAAATGATGTTATGAATATGTGTAACATACTTAACTACATTAAGATAATATAGATTAATTAAAATAAATATAAAGGTATGAGATAGTAGCTTTATTCTTTTATAATATATTTGTAATCTATTGTCCAAAAAAATGTACAGATACATATAGTTATATAATATAAACCAACTATGTTACTGTACTTTATAAATGATTAAATAAAGGCTTTAAAAGTATAAAACTATAATCTAATCTTATATGATATATGTTAAACATATGTAGTATGCTTATATAGTTGCTTAATAGTCATTTAAAATAGTTGTACAAGAGCAAGAAACTAAGAACAACCAAAGTTAAACCCACCTTAATAATATAAAACAAAAACCCCCCTTAAAAAAATTCATAAAAAATTTTTTCTTTCGGAGCGGGCGGGTCTCTTTTTCGGGGGCGAATTTAAATTTTTCTCGTGAGGGGGGGTATCTCATCTTTTAGAATTTATGAAACATTATAACATTAATAAAATTCATAAGTTTTATAAAATAAAAACTATAAAAAATATATGTGCTTTTCGATTATATTTTTAAAAAATATAAAAGATAAATATTAATAAAAACTAAAGAAATAAATTAAAGATTTTAATTACTCCACAACTTAAAAAGTATTTAGAAATTATATTTTGTATGTTCTATTACTTTGATTAGATAGTAAAATAATATGTAAAATCTTAGCTAATCTTTAGAATACAATTAAAGGTGCATGATAAAGGTGTATAGTCTTTAGAGTATTAAGCTTCTTACTCTTGTAGTACGAGGATTAAGACTAAGCTATGGAAGTAGAGTATATAGGTATGTATAGGTGTATGCTATAGTATCTAGTCTATAGCGTGTTAAGATGTACTTGCTCTTGTGGTACATGGATGTAAGAGTAAGCTATAGAACTATACACAAGTACAAGAGTATATAGGTATGTATAGATGTATGCTATAGTGTGTAGTCTATAGCGTGTTAAGATGTACTTGCTCTTGTGGTACATAGATGTAAGACTAAGCTATGGAACTATACACAAGTACAAGAGTACTTAGGTATGTATAGGTGTATGCTATAGTGTGTAGTCTATAGCGTGTTAAGATGTACTTGCTCTTATGGTGCATGGATGTAAGGCTAAGCAATGGAACTATAGGAGCATACAGGTATACATAGGTGTATGGTATAGTATGTAGTCTATAGCGTGTTAAGAGGTGCTTGCTCATGTAGTACAAGTGTTAGTGATAGTTAAGAACATACACTATTTAAGATTGATATAAGAATAAAGTTTTTATTACACTAATTTTTATCAAATATTTTATTAAACATAAAACCGCCCCCCTTAAAAAAATCTTAATTCAATTTTCTATCAGCGAGCGGGCGTCTCTTTTTTGCGTACAAAATGCGTTTAATTAATTTTTCTGAAATAGATTTAATATTTTTAGAAAAGCTTGATATAATAGTAAATACATAATTTATTTGTTTTAATAATATATAGTTAAATGATTAAATTTAAAACAAAAAACAGATAGTAAAATACTACCTGTTATCTCATTTATTTATAGAACTACTGGCACTTATTTAATGTATTTTTGTTTCCGAAAACTCTCCGAACTCTCTCCGAAAAGTCTTAAAATTTGATATTGTATAGAAATCTATTTCTTTAATATATCGTTATTATATCAACGGTTAGAAGTAGTTTACATTAAAGTGAAATAGTATCCCTATCAAAAGTATTATTTAGTTTTTTAATGTAAAAATAGACAACTAACTTAGAATCAATTTCATCTGTTAGTTGTCTATAATTTTTTATATTTTATTTTACGAAACTCACGTGTACGTGATCATAGTGATTAGCAGTTGCACCACCACAATCCGGCATTAAATTCCATGTGTTCGCTGGATCATAAATGTTATATTGTGGCATATAGAATCTTTGTTTCCAAATAATATAATATACACCTAATTCATTCATATTTTTAGTCAGATATTCTGCAAGTTGATCTCCTTGTGCCGAATCTACTGGAACCATAAAATCGACTGACATACCTGTTCCATGCCCAGTTCCATCATCACCCTCTCGATACATTGAGAAACTAGTTATTCCAAATTTCTTAAATTATTTACTTAACAAAATTCTCATCATAATGCTATTAATAAAAACAACAAACTTGTAACATAAAAACAGCTAACTAAGATTACTTAATTAGCTGTTAATAAATATTCAAATTAATTATTAAATGTAAGAATTACCGTCTAAGAATTTTCCAGGAGTTGGAGTTGAACCATTATACCCTCCTGTGTTATCTTGATGTTGTACTAAGAATACTTGACCATTAACTATTTTAACTCCCACACCTACTAATGATGAAGTATCTGAAAGAAGTGTATTTCTGTGTCCGTATTTATGAGCTGGTGTTAGGTTATGCTCTTCAGTGAATAATTCTTTTAATAAATTATAAGCAATTTCATCAATCGTTCCAGAATCTCCTACTTGAACTACATTGTACAAGATATTATCCGCACCTGGGAAACCTGCATTTCTAGCAGCCTCTTTTTCTAGGTTAGTTGCTGTTCCATGCACTCCAGCATGCACTCCACCATTATTTGCCACGTAGTTAGCACGAGCTGCCGTTGCTGTATTTAATGCTACGTTTTCTGCTAACTGTTTTTTATTGTTATTACCACGTAATTGATTTAATTGTCTAATAAACGATTGTTTAATTTGTTCTTCTTTAGTTCCAGCAACTGGTGTTGTAGCTGTTGCTTGATTAGTTTGTTTAGTCACTTCAGTTTTAACTTCAGTTTTTGTTTCAGTTTTCGGTGTATTTGTCATCACCGTGTTTACCGAAGTTACTGGTGCAGTTGCTACAGGTGTAGCCACTAAATTCGTCAGGTTAGCCGATGGTTTTGTACCTTCAGGTGTACTAGGTGTAGTTGATGGGGCTAGATCTCCTGTACTTGGTTTAGGTGTTGCAGCTGGTTTTGCAGTATCTGCAGGTTTAGTAGTTTCAGCTGGCTTTTTAGTTTCTGTAGCTGGTGCTGAAGGTTTTGGTTGTTCCGTTTTAGAATTCTGATCTTTTTTCAAATCTTCAATACTTGGAACGTTTGTTGGTTTATCATATTTTTCTACTATTATTCTTTTTTTAATGTCATCATTAGCTTTTTGTTGAGCTTTTACTTCGTCTGTTGCTACTTCATAACTAACTGAAATTTTGAATGTGTGTCCTGCTAACTCAGTTACAGTGTTAAATGATTCTTTTTTAACACCAGTGTGAGGCAATTTTCTTGTAGGAGCTTGTGCATTTAAATCTAATTCTACTACAACCTCTTCTCCTGCTTTAATGATGTCTCTTTTAATTAAGAATTCAGCTTTAGTTTCAGTTGTAATACGAGCTACTACATTAGCTACCTCTTTGTCTGCTACTAACTTAGCATAGAAGTGTCCTTCTTTTTCATAAACACTAGCTTTTACATTCTTCACATTTACATCTACAGCTGCAGGTTTAACGTCGATAGCCTTAGTTGGAAATGCAGTCACACCTGATAATAATACTAGACCCGTTAGTACCTTACCAGTTAATTTTAATCCCTGTTTTTTCATTTGATATCTTTCTCCTTATCAATATTCTTTAATAATTATTTCTCCTATATTATAATTCATTTTCTTCCTCACAATCAATAGATTTCTGATTTTGTAATACAAAATACATTTTGTAACAATTTAGAAATATTAAAGAATCTTCAATTACTTTATTTTTATTATTTACTTAAAATGCTTACTTCAAACTAAAAATAATTTAAACTTCTATAATAATTATTAAAACAGCTTTTTATATTTAAATTTTAAATATACTTTAAAACTAAATTTAAAGTATATTTAAGGTTTAGCCAGTATAATTATCACATAACTAGTAAATAGTTATAAACTTCATAAACTTTCCTTTTCTATAAGAGACCGAGACAAATGTGCTCGGTTTTTTTTTTGACTAAACTAAAAAGATGAACAGATATAGATTCTACCTATACCTGCTCATCTTTTATTTTTTATAAATATCTTCTTTTAATATAGCGCTTTGTTTTACCGTTAAACTACTTCCATCTATTACTACTATGTTTAACTTTCCTCCATATACACAGCCACCATCTATATTAAATCTATTTTCTTTTTCATCATAATATGGTTCTTGTTTTACTGGACTGTGTCCATGGAATACAATTTTATTGTATTTGACATTACTGCTTAAAAATGGTTCTCTTATCCAAATCATATCTCTGTGTGTTTGATTCCAAAAATTCTTCGTAAAATCTACACCGGCATGAACGAAATAATAATCTGAATTTTCGTATCTTGTTGGAAGGTTCTTTATCCACTTTCTCAAATGCTTATGTTCAGTAGCAAATTTCTTAAAATAAATACCTCTAGTTTCAACTGTAGCTTCTGGGTAAAATGATTGTAGTGTTGTTAAACCACTATTTCTAAAATAATGATCCTGTCTTACAGAAAGATTATTACCATATCTCGCTTCTTTTATGGCCAAATTAAACATATCTTCATGATTTCCTAATAGAACTACATGATGAGGAAATTCTTGTTGCAAGTTATAGAAAAATTCCCAAACTAACTTTGTGTTCTTTCCTCTATCACACATATCTCCCAGACAGATTAACTTATCATGCTCTCTATTAAATTCTACCTCGTCTAATAATTTTTTCATTGTATAAAAACTTCCATGAATATCTGAAATCACTATTGTTCTCATAAAAACACCTACTTTATTAATCTCTTGTTTCTATAATAAATCAAAATAAAGAACTTGTAAATAGCAATACTCTAACATCACTAATGATATAGTAATGTTTTTTATACTATATTTAGATAGTTGTTTCGGTTATCATTTTTAATCAAGCATCTCACATGATATAATGTTAGTAAATTATCCAAAAAGGAGCAGCATATGGAAAGTAACTTACTTTGTTTTAAACGTACACCTATTCTTACTGCTCTCTCTTTACCTAAAATTTATAAAGAGGGCTTCTTTACAGAAAGTGGAGTTTGGACAAAATTAATTATTATAAAAGGTAAAATGAAATTTGCTTTTCTTAATTTAGAAAACAAAATTATTAGACGATATTCACTAAATTCCAAAAGTGAAGTTGAACTTATTAAACCTCTCAGTGTTTTTAAAATTACACCTAACTCTACGGATTTACAATTCAATCTAGAATTTTATTGTTCGCGTGAAGACTATTTCTATAATAAATATAATTTTAATTATCCTCATCTTGAGGTTGTTAAAGCAACAAAATTTATAGAGCCATGTAAAACATTAGATCTTGGTGCCGGTAAAGGGCGAAATTCTCTATATCTTTCATCATTAAACTTTAATGTTACGGCAATAGATTATAATGCTGAGTTTTTACACGAATTAACAGATATTTCTATTAAAGAACAACTAGATATAAATGTAATTGACCATGATATTTCAAAAGCTAATATTAAGGGGAGTTATGACTTTATTTTCTCTACAGATGTTTTCATGTATTTGAACCCAACAAGAATTCAAAGTATTATTACTAACATAAAACAACAAACACACCTTAACGGTTACAACCTAATTGTCAGTGCATTAAATGCGACAAGACACGGTCGCCCTCTAATGCCTCTTCCTTTCACTTTTATTGAAGGAGAACTTAAGGAATATTATAAAGATTGGAAAATCATCAGTTATTCTGAGAATATTACAGCTTCTCCTTATCCATATGCTATGATACTTGCTCAAAAAGTGTCAGAATAAAAACTAAACCCCACAAGACTTTTCATTTTCTTGTGGGGCTTTCTTCTATTCAATATTTTCTCTAATATCTTTTTGATACCAAACTACATCATACCAACGATTAAATTTATAACCTACTTTCTCAAAGTGAGCTACTTTTCTAAATCCTCTTTTTTCATGGAAAGAAATACTTCCTTCGTCTGGATAGGCAATACATGATGTCAATCTGCATATTCCTCTGTCATAAAGTTGTTTTTCAAGTTCAGAATACAACTTCTCTCCAACACCTTTACCACGAGCTTTTTCATCTAGATAGATTGTAATCTCAGCTGTCCATTTATATGCATCTTTCGGATAAAACTCACTAGCATAAGCATATCCTAGTATATCATTTCCTTCTGCTGCTACTAAAAACGGATATCTTTGTATAGCTTTCGAAATTTTCTCTTCAAACTCATGCACACTCGGTACTGTATAATCAAAGGTAATAGCTGTATGTTCTACATATGGTTTATAAATATTTACCAACTTCTCAGCATCTTCTAGTTCAACCGTTCTAATATTTATCATGATTTTCTCCTTAAATATTTTCTCTTACGAAATCAATAATTGCCTTAGTAGCTTCTTCTTGTTGAGCTCTTCAAAACTTTTCCTACTCCATTTCCTCCTTGCGTGTAATTTAATATTAGTACTTATCCTATTTTGCCTCATTAAAGATTATCTTTCTTAATTTTATCTAATAAAGCCGTACATCCTTTAGTTACATCATTGAATGTTGTTTTGA
>ERZ772920.1238-NODE-1238-length-13358-cov-11.373976_pt1 | contig 13358 bp, 8 predicted proteins | sample MGYA00511469_ERZ772920 | MGnify/ENA primary metagenome ERZ772920 (study PRJEB29015, sample SAMEA2738069) | human oral metagenome | biome: human oral; feature: human-associated habitat; material: saliva | place: China | collected 2216 ... | reverse complement strand
TCGTACATCTGACGATAAAGTTCATCGTCCATATCCTTGACCTTTCCCGCTTGAAGAAGTCGATAGAGGGGAGTCCCTTCTTCATACATAAGACTATATGCAGAGATATGTTCAATGTCTAAAGCAAGCAGTCGCTCAATGTCTTCTTTCCATTCTTCAAGTGTCTCATTGGGAAAACCAAACATAAGGTCTACTGATATGTTCTTGATGTTTACATTTCTTAGACGTTTGACAGCAGTTTCTACCTCGTCAGCTGTATGTCTACGATGTAGGAAACGCAGGCGTTCATCAGAGAAAGTCTGCGCTCCCATAGAGATACGATTGATAGGAAGGGAACGTAAGTTCTGTGCAAACTCCTCCGTTATATCATCGGGGTTACACTCCATTGTGATTTCGATAGGAGTCGCTGTGGTACAAGTGTTGTTCTCTGTATCCCATTCTAAACCAATGTGATATACCTTGTCTATCGTCTGAAATATCTTTTGTAGGCTCTCTAAAGAAAGCTGTGAAGGAGTCCCACCACCCAAATAGATAGTTGACAAACCGCCTATTCTTTCACCAGAGTTGTTGCTATTCTTCTCCGCACGCAGTTCCATCTCATGGCAGATAGCATTCACATATTGTTCTTCTACAGAAAGCTTTTCGTCCTTCTTCTTGGCTGGCACAGTAGAATAGAAGCCACAGTAAATGCAGCGACTGGCACAGAAAGGTATGTGAATGTATAATCCTAACATGATAAGTGTATGTACGTATATATTAATGTATGCCTTACAAGAATTAATGCAAATGTACTAATAAGTTTTAAAAGATTTCGTTTTTTTCGTAAGAAACTTTGGTGCTTTCGATGAAAATGTATAACTTAGACCGCAGAATTGATGAGCTACGGCTTGTCCCTTGAGACGAAATAAATTATTACTAACAGCTTAAATCTATCAGATATGAGAGTATATCAGACAAACGAGATTAAGAACATTGCCTTGGTTGGCAGTGCCGGTAGCGGCAAGACTACTCTTGCCGAAAGTATGTTGTTCGAAGCTGGTGTCATTAAGCGACGCGGTTCAGTAGAAGCTAAGAATACTGTTAGCGATTATTTCCCTGTTGAGCAGGAGTATGGCTACTCAGTGTTCCCAACAGTATTCCATGTTGAGTGGAATAATAAGAAGCTGAATATCATTGACTGTCCAGGTAGTGATGACTTCGTTGGTGGCGCTATTACTGCCCTCAATGTAACCGATGAGGCTGTTATTCTTATCAATGGTCAGTATGGACCAGAGGTCGGAACACAGAACAATTTCCGTTATACCGAGAAGCTCAAGAAGCCTGTTATCTTCCTTATTAACCAGTTGGATTCTGACAAGTGCGACTTTGATAACCTTATTTCCACCATGCAGGAGATTTATGGTTCAAAGTGTGTTCCTGTACAGTATCCTATCGAAACAGGTCCTGGCTTTAATAGTTTGATTGATGTTTTGTTGATGAAGAAATACAGCTGGAAGCCTGAAGGTGGCGAACCTATCATTGAGGATATTCCTGCTGACCAGATGCCAAAGGCGATGGAACTACATAAAGCACTCGTTGAGGCTGCTGCCGAGAATGATGAGGGCTTGATGGAGAAGTTCTTTGAAGAGGAAACATTGACAGAAGATGAGTTGCGTACAGGTATCCGTAAGGGTCTTGTAACGCGTTCTATCTTCCCTGTTTTCTGTGTATGTGCAGGTAAGAGCATGGGTGTTCGTCGTCTGATGGAGTTCTTAGGTAATGTTGTTCCTTTCGTTGATGAGATGCCTAAGATTCATAATACACGTGGTGAGGAGGTTACTCCAGACAGTAATGGTCCAGAGTCTCTCTACTTCTTCAAGACGGGTATGGAACCACATATCGGTGAAGTAAGCTATTTCAAGGTGATGAGTGGTTGTGTGAAGTCGGGTGATGACTTGACTAACTCTGACCGTGGCTCAAAGGAACGTATGGGACAGCTTTATGCTTGTGCAGGTGCTAATCGTATTGCTGTTGACCAGTTAAATGCTGGTGACTTAGGTTGTACCGTGAAGTTGAAGGATGTAAAGACTGGTAATACCTTGAATGGTAAGGGTACTGATCAACGTTTTGACTTCATTAAATATCCAAACTCTAAATACTCTCGTGCCGTTGAAGCTAAGAGTTCACAGGAGACTGAGAAGCTCATGGCTGCTTTATTGAAGATGCGTCAGGAAGATCCAACATGGGTTGTTGAGCAGAGTAAGGAGTTGAAGCAGACTATCGTCCATGGACAGGGAGAGTTCCACCTCCGTACTTTGAAGTGGCGTTTGGAGAACAATGAGAAACTTCAGGTTACTTTCAAGGAGCCAAAGATTCCATATCGTGAGACAATTACCAAGCAGTCAAAGGCTGAGTACCGTCATAAGAAACAGAGTGGTGGTGCAGGTCAGTTTGGTGAGGTGCACTTGATTGTTGAACCATACGCAGAGGGTATGCCTGATCCATCAACCTATAAGTTTAACGGACAGGAGTTTAAGATGAATATCAAGGGACGCGAAGAGCGCGACCTCCCATGGGGTGGTAAGCTCGTGTTCATCAACTCTGTTGTTGGTGGTGCTATTGACGGTCGTTTCATGCCCGCTATCTTAAAAGGTGTGATGGATTGTATGGAGCGTGGTCCACTGACAGGTAGCTATGCACGTGATGTACGTGTAATTGTCTATGACGGTAAGATGCACCCAGTTGACTCTAACGAACTTTCATTCACTTTGGCTGCTCGTCATGCATTCTCAGATGCTTTCAAGGCTGCTGGTCCAAAGATTCTCGAGCCTATCTATGACTTAGAGGTGTATGTTCCAGGTGACTATATGGGTGACGTGATGAGTGATTTGCAGGGACGTCGTGCCATGATTATGGGTATGGACTCTGAGGCAGGTTATCAGAAGTTACAGGCAAAGATTCCTTTGAAAGAACTTGCTAACTATAGTATCTCACTGAGTTCTCTCACTGGTGGTCGTGCAAGTTTCACAACAAAGTTCGCAAGTTACGAGCTTGTTCCAAATGATATCCAGCAGAAGTTGATTGCTGAGCATGAGGCAGAAGTGAAGGAAGAAGAAGAATAGTTCTCCAATTTTAGACTAATATAGTTAAAGAGGTTGATTCGAAGGCTACATAATGTAGCATTAGAATCAACCTCTTTTCTGTTTATTAGTATGACAGTATTGAATAATGAATGTGTGCTTATTGGTTCTTAGTTGTTACAAAGATGACCTTCTCCTCTCACTTTTAGCCATTGTGTTAAGCCTCCGCACATTTCGTGTTGATACTCCGCACATAGCGTGCTAAGGCTTAGCACCACATGTGTGCATACTAAATACGATGCAAAGGCGTTGCTAAGACTCGCCAAGTTAAGCCCAAATCGGTCATTAGACTACACTGTACATGATTCTTATTAGCCAAATGAACTGATTTGGGATGACAATATGATAACAGTCAGTTGTAGTATAAAGGATTGTTCACCTTTGATAAGTGGTATTACTTCATTAGATAATAATAAAGTGGAATCCCTATTATTGGGGTAAAGAAACCGCAAAAGCCTAAGTATAATAATTTTAAAGACCAAGGCTTACTATGCGTTATAAACGGCATCAAAATGAGGGTTATCAATAAGAAAATAGCTTCTAAAAGTGCCATATAAACCGGTTTTATTCAGAGCAAAAATAAAACTTTATTAGTAATAATGCAAGTTATTTCTCAAATTTCTTATCTTTATTAATAAACAAAGAGGCTATATCTCGATGAATATAGCCTCTTTATAAATATATGGTTTTTAGATGGTTAAACCCATTTACCAACTAAACTTGATTCTTTTAGACGTTCTACTTGTTAGGTACAGCAAACTTGTCGCCAGTCTGTTTTACCAGTTCACGCTTAAAGTAGTCGCTGTAGCCCGTACGCTTTACACGTTCGCCAAGACCTGTTGAAGTGCGGAGGAACTTGCCGTCCTTCTCAGGCTTAACAGCCATATCATTGAACTTCACAATCAGATGGATTGCCAACTCACGCCAGCGTGCGATCATCTCGTTACTCTTCTGAATAGAGTAATCGTTGAGATACTTCACTGCAGCAGCCTTGTCGGTGGCATAGAGTGCTTCTGCCTTAGCTTCCACACCCTTTTGTGCTGCGAGGAAAGCGTTGTCAAGTGAGTCGCGAACCTCTTTCAATGCAGGGAAGAGCTGAGAGTAGCGAGGGTAAACCATGTTGCTAACCCAGTTGCATACCCAGAAAGCATTCTTATCTGAGAAGGTTACTGCATCAGCTCCTGGTGTGTTGAAGCACTCTGCACGCTCTGTATTGCTGCAATAGATTGGTACATAAGCAACCATGTTACCATCATCGTTACCGAACCAAAGGATACCACCAATCTCGCGTGGCAACCATGAACGGAGCTGTGCAATGTAAGAGAAACCTGTCTGCTGGGTTGAGATAGGGCGTTCGTTGAAGTACTGCTTGCCATCTACTTCGAACTTTAGTGGGGTAGGGCGATAAGGAGAATCCCAGATACCCTGTGCTATATCCTTATCGAGTGACAAAGGAGTACCCTCATAGTGGTCGCGCATGCAAGCTTCCATCTTAGGTAAATCGACCTTCTTGTCAGGTGCAATCCAAAGTGGCATATCCTCTGCGTTAGGGTCTTTACCCAACGCCCATGGCAACCAACGTGACATGTCTTTGAAATGATTCAGATAGCTCCATACACGAGCATCGCACCAACGACGGCCACCGAAGTCTGGTGCTGCATAGGTCATCTTCCAGTTGAAGTCCTTATCTTTGCCAGTGAACCAGCCCTTTGAACGTGCAAAACTGATGCAGTTCTTAGAAGTGATAACCTCTGTGTTGTAAGTTGAGAACTGACCGATGCGGCTCTGGTTAGCATGAGCAGAAACCATGCCATCAGGGATGCGAACAGCAACCCAAACAACCTTCTGTTTCTTGTCACCTCCACAACCCTGCATCTCGAGCAACCATACCTCGTTAGGGTCAGCGATAGTGAAGGTCTCACCGCCAGAGTTATAACCATAAGTCTCAACGAGTGAGGTCATTACCTTGATAGCCTCGCGTGCAGTCTTACTACGTTGCAAACCAAGATACATCAATGAACCATAATCGATAATACCACTCTTGTCTACCATTTCTTCACGACCACCATAGGTTGTTTCACCAATACTTACCTGATATTCATTAATGTTTCCAATGACATTGTATGTAACAGGAGCCTCTGGAATAAAACCATGGCTCTCGTGAGTGTCATAGTCAATAATCTCACGGCGGTCACCTTTTGCGTGTGTGCCTGCTGGGTAATGACATAGGTTAGTAAACATGCCGTAATCATCAGCGGTGTAAGTAACAAAGACAGAACCGTCTGTTGTTGCTCCCTTTGTAGCAATGAGGTTTGTACACGCATTAGCATACGTAATCATTGTAAGGAAGAATAGTGTTGCAAATGATTTCTTCATACTCTACAATTTAATTGTTAATACTTTATTTTAGTCAGATATTCTTTCTTATTGTCACGGTTGTCGGTTGCGATAATCTTCAACATTCGTTCCTTCCCAGTAGGGCGAACAGGGGTGTCTGCGAGGTTACAGAAGAATACTTCTTTGTTCTTTCCGAACTGTAGCAGAATAAACTGCCCATCGAGGTAAGCCTTGTAACCTTGTAAACCGCTACCTGTGTCAGTTATCTTAAAGGAGAGGTTGCGTGGGTTGAGATTCTGCTGTGTGATCGTTGGTGGGGTCTCATCGTAAGCAAGGAAGTAGGCATTTGCCAACTCGCGCATTCGTCCTGTAACCCAACCATTCGCATATGTTCCGCCGCAATAGGATGCTGGGGCGTCAGCGTTCAAGCTGTTACGCATCGCAACATATAACTTCTTTGGATTATGTATCATGCCAGTTGGCTTAATACTTATCTGTGCATAGTTGAAGAGTGGATATGCTGCTTTAGAGAAACTATAAGCCATAGACAGCGTGCTGCTTGTGTTGCCGTGTCGTAATTGTAGCCAACCGTTCTTAGCAAGTAAGCCTTTCTGGATGTTCAGTCGTACTCCCTCAGCCTCAAAGTTATTGTCTTTGGCATAATAGAGTGGACTTACACCATCTGGAAGATGAACTATTGGAATAGCTTCTGGCTCACCCCTCACAGTGAAATCCTTTATTGTTTGATTGCCAAAGACGTCTTTTATGACGTAACGAAGGTGGTAGTCGCGTTGCTGATTGAAGTTGATAATACCCCTGTTAGCTCCTGCATGTAAGATAGGAAGAGTATTACCGGGTTCGATGTAAGACTTCATAAACCAAATCTTTGTAGAAAGGAAGTGGTCGTAATCACCCCACGAATTAACCATTCTGTGACAACTTGTAGGAATATTGTTCACATCAGAGGAAAAAACCAATTTACCATCACAATACAACTGTGTATATCTTACTCCAAAATTATTATATACAGAGTCCATGTGATCACTGGCTCTTACACCAAAGCCCACCTTTCCCCATGCTTGGAAATGTCCTTTGTCAAATGTGAAGATACGGGAGTCTGAACTGTGTTGGAATACTCCTTCTCCCGGTTGAGGATAGGACTTAAATGAATAAACAGCAGGAGCAGTCTTGTCTTTAACGATACCCTTTAAGAAATTGAGTGGGTCGTAAAGGTTTCCATTTGTAGTCTTATGCATCTCTAAGTGGATGTGTGGACCTTGTGATGAACCTGTATTACCGCTAAGAGCGATAAACTGTCCTTTCTTTACAGGGAACTCTCCTGGTCGGAATTTAACGTCGCAAGCAAACTGTTGATGCTGGTATTGCCATCTACGTACGGCAGCTTCAATCTGTGGAGTGAAACGATTGAGATGAACATAACAACTGGTATATCCATTGGGATGAGTGACTAAGATAGCACGACCATAGCCATATTTCTCAACGATGGCGCTTGAAATATAGCCATCAGCAATAGAATAGACACCAAGATTTACTTCACGTTCGGTTTTGATATCAATACCTCCGTGGAAGTGGTTAGGTCGAGGCTCTCCAAAGTTGCCCGCCAATTGCACTGGAACGTGAACTGGTGAACCGAAAGGGAGTATGGATAATAAAATATTTAATAACAAGCTCATTGGCTATCAGATTCTTTCTTTTTATAGGTGTGTCTGCTGTCTTTTTCGTGGGAAGACTACAGAATCATTTCAGTAATTGCTTGTCTTTGTAGGCTCTGGGCTTACCATCATTGTCGAGGCGTATGGTGATAGTACCTGTTGTCCATTCCGTCATTGGTTCTTCCTCTGTGAATGGATAGGACTTGAGAACAATGCCGTCTTCAATAACGACAATTCCTTGTTCTATAACGCCCATCGCTGTTTCAATGATGTTGGCACCGATACGTCTTATCGACTTTTTCCTGTCGGTCATAACTTATCGGGCTTGGTAGGTATTCCTCGTTCCTTCATTGCGTCAGCAGGTGTTCTTGTCGGTGGTCCTGCAGGCTGATTAGGGTCTGTTGGAGGACTGACAGGTTCACCACCAATCGTTCTGATTGGGTCGGACTCTTTCAAAGAATCAGTTGGTTGCGTTGTCTCCTGTTTTCGAACATGCATACGGACAAGATGGATATTATTGAGGATAAGCATCTTGAAAGTAGTTGTAGGCTGTTGTCCCTTCAACATTAGGAAGTAGCCACGAATGTTCTTGATGCGCAAAGAATCCCCAGCATCAATCGTCATCGTATTGTGGGAGTCTGACGTAATATGCTGGTATTGTGTGACGATACTATCATTTGAATAAGTAACAGCCATCATGATAATCGCATCACGCATACCATCTTGAATGATAAACTGTGAATCGAAACTCAGGAGGAGTCGGTCGCCCTTGTGGAAGGCTGTGTCTGCTTTGATTTCAAAGGACTCACGGTCTACTGGAGGATATGGAGAAAGTATTAATGTGCGGTTACCACACCAGATATCGGTAGTATCTCCCTTTGAAGTAATATCACCATACTGAGACAACTCACTCTCTGATGCACCCTGCGCACGCGCCTCGTTTTCCAGTCGTTTGCTGAGTTCAACATAGATGTCATGTAGCTTCTCGGTATGTCGCATGTAGTATTGAAGAGACTTATCGAACTTCTCTTCCGATACGTCATACTTCTTCATTACAGCGAGTTTAAAGGCTTGTTGCCTGACATCTGTATAGCCTTCACGATTGGCTATTGCCATGGAGAGGTGGTAATCGTAGAGCATATCCTCCATCTCTGAAGGTTGGATATACTCAGAAGGGATAGAAGGTTTACAGCTTACAACGAAGAATGCAAGCAGTAACCAACAAAGAGTGGCGAAGGAACGAACCAGATATTTACTTCTCATTATCTATCTACTGATTATCAGTAATGTTTTCTTTATCAGCAACCTTCTTGTCCTTAGCTGGTACCCAACCGTTGAAATCCTTTCGAAAAGCAAGGATAATCGTAATGACACCCACAGAGATACAGGAGTCTGCAAAGTTGAATATTGGTGAGAAGAAGGTGAATGACTCACCACCCCAGAGTGGGAACCAGTCTGGGAATGTGCCGTGGAAGAGTGGGAAATAGAACATATCTACCACCTTACCCATCAGTACAGGCGCATAGCCTTCTCCCCATGAAACGAGGGTAGCTGGTGTGGCTCCTTCTATGTAATAGGGTGTAGAGGCAGTAAATAGCTGACCATAGAAGAGGGAATCGAAGATATTACCCGCAGCACCTGCAGTTATCATAGACAAGACAACGATATAAGCCATTCTTGCTCCGTGTTTGATACGATTAGAAATGTACCAAATAAGGAAGCCAATGGCAACGATACGGAAGATACTAAGGAAGAGTTTGCTTCCTAATTCCATACCCCATGCCATACCATTGTTCTCGATAAATTGTATCTGGAACCAATCGAAGATATGGATAGATTCGCCTAAATTCATATTAAGCTTGACAACAACCTTGATAATTTGGTCTATCACAATCAATAGAATAATTAGCAAGGTGGCTATCAAGCTTTGTTTTTTCTGTTTACTCATTAGTGATTTTTATTTGCCATCTTGGATGCTACGCTCAGTGTTGCGTGTGGTACTATGCGCAGTCTTTCCTTTGGAATAAGCTCTCCAGTGATACGGTCAATGCCGTAAGTCTTATTATTGATTCTGACAAGTGCAGCCTGGAGGGCTTGGATAAACTTCTGCTGACGTTGTGCCATCTGTACCAGTTCTTCCTTAGTTTGGTTTGAACTGCCTTCTTCCAACGCTTTATAGGTTGGTGATGTGTCATTAACGTCGTTTGTATTCTTGTTCATCAGAATCTTCATCGTCTCGTCGTAGTCAGACTTGGCTATCGCCAACTTGTCATTTACTATCGTGCGGAACTCCTCGAGTTCCTCATCGGTATAACGCTTCTTAGTTTCCATAAAGTAAAGAATTGAATTAGGTTGTGAAAGTAATCTGTAATATTTTGAGGTTGTCGAAAGCCTGATAATAGGGACGTGTACGAGACACGTCCACTATTGTTCTTGGCTTAAAGGTGCACGATTTGTACACCCCAACGATGTCATTTAGCTCTTTTTGATTTCTATATGGAGGTTGAATTCATCAAACTCAACATTTGCTCCATTGTTCTCTGCAAGTGTAATGTCATTAGCGAGAACCTGTGCTTTAATCAGTTCGCCGAATGACTCTACAGCTGCTGCTGCCTCTGCTTGTGGCTCAATAATGACAGAGATGCGGTCGGTAATCTCAAGACCAGTCTCCTTACGGAGGTTCTGGATACGATTGATTAACTCACGTGCCATACCCTCACGACGGAGTTCTTCTGTCAGTTCAACTTCAAGTGCAACGGTCAAGTTACCCTCGTTGCTTACCAACCAGCCTGGGATATCTTCTGAGATGATTTCAACATCTGCAGCCTCTACCTTGATTGGCTGACCTTCTAACTCGAAGTTGAATTCGCCTGTAGCTTCCAATGCAGCAATCTCTTCCTGTGAAAGAGCATCCATATGGGCTGCTACCTGCTTCATCAGCTTACCAAACTTCTTACCCATGACACGGAAGTTACACTTCACTTTCTTAACAAGGATGCCCTGACCCTCAACGAAAGTAAGGTCTTTAACGTTCACCTCGTGCTTGATAAGGTCTGCAACAGCTTCGATGTGTTTCTTCTGAGTTGCATCAATAGCAGGAACCATGATCTGTGCCAATGGTTGGCGTACCTTAATATTCACCTTACGACGCAGCGCGAGAACCATTGATGTGATGCGCTGTGCCATATCCATACGTGCCTCAAGGTCAGCATCAATAACAGATTCGTCTGCTACTGGCCAGCGATCCAAGTGGATGCTTTCCGAGCTACCACCCAAGTCTGAATAGAGCTGGTCAGCATAGAATGGAGCAAATGGAGCCAACAGGCGTGCAACAGTCATCAAACAAGTGTACAATGTGTCGTATGCACTCTTCTTGTCAGCACTCATTTCTTTACCCCAGAAACGTTTACGGTTCAGACGAACGTACCAGTTACTAAGGTCGTTGTTCACAAATGAGTCGATAAGGCGACCTGCACGTGTTGGGTCGAAATCCTCTAACTCAGCAGTTACACCCTTTATAAGTGAGTTAAGTTTAGAGATAATCCAACGGTCAATCTCTGGTGCATCAGCCTTCACTGCCTCACATGTTGTGGCATCATAGCCATCAACATTAGCATAAAGAGCAAAGAAACTATACGTATTATATAAGGTACCGAAGAACTTACGGCGACACTCGTCAACACCTTCTGGGTCGAACTTCAAGTTATCCCATGGTTCGCTGTTCGTCATCATATAGAAACGTACAGGGTCGGCACCATACTTATTCATCATTTCAAATGGGTTGGTAACGTTACCCACGTGCTTACTCATCTTGTTACCCTTTGCATCGAGTACAAGACCTGTTGAAATCACGTTCTTAAAGGCAACAGAGTCAAACACCATTGTTGCTATTGCATGGAGTGTGAAGAACCAACCACGAGTCTGGTCAACACCCTCGTTAATGAAGTCTGCAGGGAAGAATGCTGGTGGAACAGCTATACCTTCATAGCATGAGTGTACCAACTGGTCACGATATTCAGCCTCAGTCTTACCCGTAGCCTTCAAGCCTTCAGCATTAATCTCACCCTCAAATGGATAATGGAGCTGCGCATATGGCATAGAACCACTATCGAACCAAACGTCAATGAGGTCTGATTCGCGATGCATTGGCTTTCCTTCATCATTTACGAGGACGATATCGTCAACGTATGGACGGTGAAGATCAATCTTATCATAGTTCTCTTGGCTGAAGTCACCTACTACGAAGCCCGCCTCTTTCAGTGGATTCTTCTCCATGATACCCGCAGCAACAGACTTTTCAATCTCGTTGTAAAGTTCCTCTACAGAACCAATACACTTTTCGCCACGGTTCTCATCACGCCAGATAGGCAATGGAGTGCCCCAGAAACGTGAACGGCTAAGGTTCCAGTCATTCAAGTTCTCAAGCCAGTTGCCGAATCTACCAGTACCAGTTGATTCTGGTTGCCAACGGATAGTCTTGTTCAACTCTACCATACGCTCCTTCTTAGCAGTGTCCTTGATAAACCAGCTGTCGAGAGGGTAGTAGAGGATAGGCTTGTCTGTACGCCAGCAGTGAGGATAGTTGTGTACGTGCTTCTGAATATTGAAGGCTGTACCTTCCTGCTTCATTTCCATACAGATAATGATGTTCAGGTCTTCTTCCTTCTCTGAAGCCTTCTTATCCCATACGCCATCAGGGTTGAAGCGTGGGTCGTATGAGTTCTTTACATAGTCGCCTGCGTGGTGACCATATGCTTTCTCGTCAACACAAGCCTTAACGAAGTTCTGGTCTAACTCGTCGATAGTAAAGTATTTACCCTGCAGGTCAACCATTGGGCGAGTCTGTCCCTTCTTTGAAATCAGATAAAGTGCAGGGATGTTTGCATCCTTTGCCACCTTAGCATCGTCCGCACCGAAGGTAGGAGCAATGTGTACAATACCTGTACCATCATCTGTTGTGACGTAATCACCAAGGATGATACGGAAAGCCTCGCTCTCCATCTCCACAAACTTATCACGACCATCTTCGCTTGCAAACACCTTCTCTGGGTGAGCTGCAGCATAGTCGTTCACAAACTTTGGTGCAAAGTCACCTGTCTGCTCAACAGGTTTTACCCAAGGCATTAACTGCTGATAGTGTAAGCCTTCAAGTTCTGTACCCATTACACGACCTACGATACGATAAGGAACATACTTGTCACCACGATCGTAGGCTGGTAATTCGCCACCATCGGTAATCTCACCTTCTGACTTCAGATAGGCAGCTACACGACTTGCAGCCATAACGAGTGTCAACTTCTCTGCATCGTATGGGTTATAGGTCTCAACAATAACGTATTCAATCTTTGGACCAACACAAAGTGCAACGTTTGAAGGCAAAGTCCAAGGTGTTGTTGTCCATGCAACAAAGCAAGGCTTACCCCATGTCTCCTTAGGTAAATTAGCCTTTTCTGCCAATGCTTTCCAGTCTTCTGTAGGGATAGCAAACTGTGCTGTGACGGTAGTATCCTTTACATCACGATAGCAACCAGGCTGGTTCAACTCATGACTTGACAAGCCTGTACCTGCACCTGGTGAATAAGGCTGAATGGTATAGCCCTTATACAGCAAGCCCTTGTTATAGAGTTGCTTGAGAAGCCACCACAGTGTCTCAATATATTTGTTATCGTAAGTAATGTATGGATGCTCCATATCAACGAAGTAGCCCATCTCCTCTGTCAACTGCTTCCATTCAGCAGTAAACTTCATTACATTCTCACGACACTTATGGTTGTATTCCTCTGTTGAGATATATTTGTCAGATGCGTGGTTGTCGATATCTTTCTTCGTGATACCCAACTCTTTTTCTACACCCAACTCTACAGGCAATCCATGAGTATCCCAACCCGCCTTGCGGTGCACTTGGAAACCTTGCATTGTCTTGTAGCGGTTGAAAGTATCCTTAATTGCGCGTGCCAATACGTGGTGAATACCGGGATGTCCATTAGCTGATGGAGGTCCCTCGAAGAAGATGAACTGTGGGTCGCCCTCACGTTCATCAATACTCTTGTGGAAGATGTCTTTCTTCTCCCACTCTTTCAATACTTCCTGATTTGTGCTAACAAGGTCAAGTCCCTTGTGCTCGGCGAATTTCTTTGCCATACTATCTAATTGTTTTGCTTATTTTCTAAATACCTGCAAAGATACAAATAACAACTGAAACTACCAAACTTTTTATTATATGAAAGAC
>ERZ772920.1227-NODE-1227-length-13436-cov-3.487258_pt1 | contig 13436 bp, 16 predicted proteins | sample MGYA00511469_ERZ772920 | MGnify/ENA primary metagenome ERZ772920 (study PRJEB29015, sample SAMEA2738069) | human oral metagenome | biome: human oral; feature: human-associated habitat; material: saliva | place: China | collected 2216 ... | reverse complement strand
AAAAAACATAACTAGCTTTTAAAACTTAATTATTAATTTAATAAATAAATACTTGACAAAATATCAAATAACTTGTAAAATTCTAAACTGAATATAGTAGATTTTTGGAGGTGAATATATTTTATGAAAAGAACATTTCAACCAAATCAAAGAAAAAGAAAAAAAGATCATGGTTTTAGAGCTAGAATGTCAACTAAAAATGGAAGAAAAGTTTTGAAAAGAAGAAGAGTTAGAGGAAGAGCTAAATTATCAGCATAAAGCCCAGTGTTTCTCACTGGGTTTTTACCTAAAATTATTTTTGGAGACATAATGAATACTTTAAAAAAGAATGGAGAGTTTCAAAATATATACAATCTTGGAAACAAATATTTTGGTAATTACTCTCTTATTTTTTTTAATAAAAATAAGTTAGATTATTCAAGATTTGGTTTTGTTGCTAGTAAAAAAGTAGGAAAAGCTTTTTGTAGAAATAGAATAAAAAGACTTTTTAGAGAATATATCAGATTAAATATTGATAAATTAAATGACAATTATGATATAATCATAATAGCTAAGAAAAAATTTGGAGAAAATATAGAAAAATTAAAATACTATGATATTGAAAAAGATTTAAATAGAATATTAAGAGATTCTAAAATTATATAGGAACAATTATGAAAAAGTTATTAATACTATTAATTAGATTTTATCAAAAATTTATTTCTCCAATATTTCCAGCAAAATGCAGATTTTATCCTACTTGTTCACAGTACACCTTAGAAGCTATAAAAGAATATGGAGCTGTTAAAGGGACATATTTAGGTATAAAAAGAATACTAAAATGTCATCCTTTTCATGAGGGAGGATATGATCCTGTACCAAAAAAAGAAAATAAAAATTTGGAGGGAAAAAAAGAAGAATGAGTTATATTTACAATTTATTAAAACAATTTTTAGCATTTTTATTAAATACTACTGATAAATATGTAGGAAACTTTGGAATTTCAATAATAATAGTTACAATATTAATAAAAATATTATTATTACCTTTGACATTGAAACAAGACAAATCAATGAAAGAAATGAAAAAACTTCAACCTGAGTTGGAAAAAATAAAACAAAAATATGCAAATGATAAACAGATGTTAAATATAAAAACTATGGAACTGTATAGAGAACACAAAGTAAATCCATTGGGTGGTTGTTTACCAATATTAGTACAACTTCCTATATTGTTTGCTTTATTTGGAGTATTAAGAAGTGGAATTATCCCAGTAGATTCTTCATTCTTATGGATGAGACTTGTAGATCCAGATCCATTTTATATATTGCCAGTTTTAAATGGAGCCGTATCTTTTCTTCAACAAAAATTAATGGGAACATCTGATAATGCCCAAATGAAAAATATGATGTATGTTTTCCCAATAATGATGATAGTCATTTCATATAAAATGCCATCAGGATTACAAATTTATTGGTTGACATCAAGTTTGATTGCTGTTATTCAACAATATTTTATAATGAAAAAAGGAGCTTAGTATGGAAAAAACAATAGAAATAAAAGCTATTGATAAAGAAAAAGCCCTTAAAAGAGCATTAAATATTTTAGGGGTTGAACTTACTGAAAATGAAGCTGTTGAAATAGTTGAAAAAGTAAAGCCTCGTAAAAAATTTTTTGGACTATTTGGAACAGAGCCTGGAATATATGAAGTTTCTGTAAAAACAAAAGAAAAAGAAGCTAAGGAGAAGAAAAATTTTACTTCAAAAGCTGAAAAAATAGAAAAAAGTCCAAAATATGAAAAACAAGAAAAATTTGAAAAGATAGAGAAAGTTGATATTTCTTATAAAAATAATAATGAAAATATTGAACTTGAAAAAGAAATAACAGAAAAAGTATCTTTCTTTGTTGAGAAAATGAAGTTAGATATAAAATTTAAGTTAAAAAGAATTAAAGAAAGAGTCTATGTAGTTGAATTTTTTGGAAAAGATAATGCCCTTGTTATTGGACAAAAAGGAAAAACTTTAAATAGTTTTGAATATCTTTTAAATTCAATGATAAAAAATTGTAGAATTGAAATTGATGTTGAAAGATTTAAGGAAAAAAGAAATGAAACTTTAAGAATATTGGCTAAGAGAATGGCAGAAAAAGTTTCTAAATATGGTAAAACGGTTAGACTTAATGCTATGCCACCAAGAGAAAGAAAGATTATTCATGAAGTTGTAAACAAATATCCAGATTTAGACACCTATAGTGAAGGTAGAGATCCAAAAAGATATATAGTTATCAAGAAAAAAAGATAGAAAAGAGAGGTTAAGAGAGATGTTATTAGATACTATTGCTGCTATTTCCACTCCAAAAGGTGAAGGTGGAATTAGTATAGTTAGAATGTCTGGGCAAGATTCTCTTAATATACTTGAAAAAATATTTAGACCTAAAAATAAAAAAGTTAGTGAATTAAAAAATTATTCAATAAATTATGGTCATATTATTGATAATGAACATATAGTTGATGAAGTTTTAGTTAGTATTATGAAAGCACCAAATACTTATACAAGGGAAGATATTATTGAAATAAATTGTCATGGTGGTTATCTTGTTACAGAAAAAGTATTGGAAGTAGTTTTGAAAAATGGTGCAAGAATTGCCGAAATTGGAGAATTTACTAAAAGAGCTTTTTTAAATGGAAGAATAGATTTAACACAAGCAGAAGCTGTAATAGATGTAATACATGGAAAGACAGAGAAATCTCTGTCTTTATCTTTAAATCAGCTTAGAGGAGATTTAAGAGATAAAATTGCAACAATAAAAAAATCAGTTTTAGATTTAGCTGCATATATAAATGTAGTTTTAGATTATCCTGAGGAAGGGATAGACGACCCTGTTCCAGAAAATTTAGTAGATAATTTAAAAAAAGCCTCAACTGAAATAAAAGATTTAGTTTCATCTTATGATAAGGGGAAAATTATAAAAGATGGAATAAAAACAGCTATTATAGGTAAACCAAATGTTGGAAAATCAAGTATATTAAATTCTTTATTGAGAGAAGATAGAGCCATAGTAACTCATATTCCAGGTACAACAAGGGATATTATTGAAGAAGTTATAAATATTAATGGAATACCACTATTGCTTGTTGATACAGCAGGAATTAGAAATACAGATGATATAGTTGAAAATATTGGAGTAGAGAAATCAAAAGAGCTTATCAATAGTGCAGATTTAATTCTTTATGTAATTGATACTTCAAGAGAAATAGATGAAGAAGATTATAGAATCTATGATATTATTAACACTGATAAAGTTATAGGAATTTTAAATAAGATAGATATAAAGAAAGATATAGATTTATCAAAGTTTCCTAAAATTGAAAAATGGATAGAAATATCGGCACTTTCAAAGCTAGGAATAGATAATTTAGAAAATGAAATCTATAAATATATTATGAATGAAAATGTGGAAGATAGTTCACAAAAATTAGTTATTACAAATGTTAGACATAAGTCTGCACTTGAAAAAACAAATGAGGCACTTTTAAATATTATAGAAACTATTGATATGGGACTACCTATGGATTTAATGGCAGTAGATATAAAAGATGCTTTGGATTCTTTATCAGAAGTTACAGGAGAAATTTCAAGTGAAGATTTACTAGATCACATATTTAGTAACTTTTGTGTAGGAAAATAGAAGGAAGATAAAAATGGATAAAGATTATGATGTTATAGTTGTAGGAGCAGGGCATGCAGGAGTGGAGGCAGCATTTGCCAGTGCAAGACTTGGAAAAAAGGTAGCTCTTATAACTCTATATTTAGATACAATTTCTATGATGTCTTGTAATCCCTCAATAGGAGGACCAGGAAAAAGTAATCTTGTAACTGAAATAGATGTTCTTGGTGGAGAGATGGGAAGACATATAGATGAATTTAATCTTCAATTAAAAGATTTGAATACAAGTAAAGGACCTGCTGCAAGAATTACAAGAGGGCAAGCTGATAAATATAAATATAGAAGAAAGATGAGAGAAAAACTTGAAAAAACTGAAAATATCAGTTTAATTCAAGATTGTGCAGAAAAAATTTTAGTAGAAGATATAAAAGATTCTCAAAATTCAAGTTATGTAAAAAAAGTAAATGGAATTAAAACAAGATTAGGAATAATATACAATGCTAAGTCAATAATTTTAGCAACTGGAACTTTCTTAAAGGGAAAAATTGTAATAGGAGATATAACTTATTCTGCTGGTAGACAAGGAGAAACATCTGCTGAAAAATTATCTGATAGTTTAAGAGAATTAGGAATAAAAATAGAAAGATATCAAACTGCTACACCTCCAAGATTGGATAAAAAAACAATTGATTTTTCTCAATTAGAAGAATTAAAGGGGGAGGAACACCCAAGATATTTTTCACTTTTTACTAAAAAAGAAAAAAATAATACTGTTCCAACTTGGCTTACTTATACTTCGGAAGAAACTATTGAAGTTGTTAGAGAAATGATGAAATTTTCTCCAATAGTTAGTGGAATGGTAAATACTCATGGACCTAGACATTGTCCATCAATAGATAGAAAAGTTTTAAATTTTCCAGATAAAACAAGACATCAAATATTTTTAGAAATGGAATCTGAGAACTCTGATGAAATTTATGTAAATGGACTTACAACAGCTATGCCAGCCTTTGTTCAAGAAAAGATTTTAAAAACTATTAAAGGCTTAGAAAATGCTAAAATAATGAGACATGGTTATGCAGTTGAATATGATTATGCACCTGCAAGTCAACTTTATCCAAGTTTAGAAAATAAAAGAATTTCAGGATTATTTTTTGCTGGACAAATAAATGGAACTTCTGGTTATGAGGAAGCAGCAGCACAAGGATTTATTGCAGGAGTGAATGCAGCTAAAAAAATAAAAGGAGAAAAGCCAGTAATAATAGATAGAAGTGAAGCATATATAGGAGTATTAATTGATGATTTAATACATAAGAAAACTCCTGAACCATATAGAGTGTTACCATCAAGAGCAGAATATAGATTGACTCTAAGATATGATAATGCTTTTATGAGATTATTTGAAAAAATAAAAGAAGTTGGAATTATTGATAAAGATAAGATAGAATTTTTAGAAAAATCTATAAGTGATGTGTATACAGAGATTAATAATTTAAAAAATATTTCTGTTAGTATGAATGAAGCTAATAACTTTTTAGAAAGTTTAGGTATAGAAGAAAGATTTGTAAAAGGTGTAAAGGCTTCTGAAATTTTAAAAATAAAAGATGTTAGTTATGATGATTTAAAAACATTTTTAAACTTAAGTGACTATGAAGATTTTGTAAAAAATCAAATTGAAACTATGATTAAATATGAAGTTTTTATAGAAAGAGAAAATAAACAGATAGAAAAATTTAAAAAATTAGAACATATGTATATACCTGAAAATATAAACTATGATGAAATAAAAGGGATATCAAATATTGCAAGAGCAGGATTGAATGAAGTTAGACCTTTATCTATTGGAGAAGCTACAAGAATTAGTGGAGTTACTTCAAATGATATAACTCTTATTATTGCTCATATGAATGTAAAATAGAAATATAAAATAAATAAGAAATTTATAAAGAATTTTTTTAAGAATAAAATCTTAGAAAAATTCTTTTTTCTTTTTTTAATTAAAATAAAAATTAAATATAAAAATATTTAAAAAAGTTTATTATTAATATAAAATATATAAGAAAAATAATTAACTAGATTTGTAATGTATTATAGATTATGTTATACTAAAATCATAGAACAAAGAAAAATTTTGGAGAGGAAATAATTATGATATATCTTTTAATAGCTGTGTTTTTATGGGGAACATCATTTATTGCTGGCAAAATTGCTTATGATATGCTTGATCCATCTTTAGTTGTTGCAATTAGATATGTACTTGCAAGTATAATTTTATTACCTATAACTTTTTCTTTTATGAAAAAAAAAGAGGAATCTTTTACAAAAAAAGATTTTATTTTACTTGTAATATTAGGAATTTTAACATATCCTCTCACTTCAATGTTACAGTTTATAGGGCTTAGTTTTACATCTGCTTCAAGTGCAACAACAATTATAGGTATTGAACCTATTATGATAACAATGATAGGATTTATATTTTTTAAAGAAAAAACATCTCCTATTGTTTTTTTCTTAGGTATTGTTGCCTTTTTTGGAGTCGCATTAACAGTGGGTGTTTCAGCATTAGAAAATGTATCTTTCTTTGGATGTTTTTTAGTATTTTTATCTACTATAGTAGTCTCTTTTTGGGTTCGACTTTCAAAAAAAATACTTACAAAAATGAACTCAAATTATTATACAGCATTGACTATTCAATTAGGAACACTATTTGCTTTGCCAATAATGCTATTTTTAGTTAAAAGTTGGGAAATACACTATTCATTAAAAGGGACTATAGCTCTTTTATATTTAGTTGTTGGATGTAGTATAGGTGCTGGATGGTTTTGGAACAAAGGACTTGAAAGAAGTGAAGCAAGTAAAAGTGGAGTGTTTCTTGCTTTAGAGCCAGTATTTGGTATTTTACTTGCTGTTTTGGTATTAGGTGAGAAACTTAATTTTCTTTCAATAATTGGAATTATTTTAGTAATTTTGTCTGCAGCAATTTGTATGATACTTCCAAAACAAGAATCTTAAAAGAAATAACGGTTTTTAAATCTTTTTAATTTCATTTTTATCTTTTATAAAATAAACTTTCTCTCTGTATTTTTCCAATATTTTTATTATTTCTTTCATATCTTCATTTTGAAATTTGTCTGTCCATTTTAATAAATCTAGTAAAGATTTCAATGTTTCTTTTTTACCAGCTTCTAATTTTAATTTTCTTTTAATAAATCTTTTTATAATACGAAATTTATAAATATATTTTGGTAAATCTAAAACATAGATAATATCAGCATTTTTAAAACTTTGTTCAAGCCATTTATAATAAATTCCCTCTATAATCCAATCATCTTTTTCTAATATTTTTTGAAGCAATTTATCTCTCTTCTCAACTTCTGTCTTTATTCCATATTTTTCAGAAGAATTATCCCAATATATATTATCTAAATCATAGCGAGGAATATTATATTTATTTGATAATTTCTTTGCAAGATAAGTTTTACCTGTACCACTACAACCAATAATATGAATTTTCAAGGAAATATCCTCCTAAAATTTTATTTTTGTTCATAAGAATATACATTAATAAGTATAGCAATATTTTTTTAAAAATACAATTATAATTTATAATATTTAATATTTTGTGATATAATTTATCAGTAGTAAATAATAGAAGTTGAGGGAAAGATATGGGATTGATAACAAATTTTTTATCTATAATTATTGGTGGAATTTTAGGATTGACAATAGGAAAAAAATTTAATGAAGATATAAAAAATATCATTGTAGATTGTGCTGGAATTTTTATTATGGTAATAGGTATTAAAAGTGCATTAGTTGCCCAAAAAGATATAATGATATTGATATATTTGATTATTGGGGCAGTGATAGGACAATTAATAAATATAGATAAGAGAATAAAAAATTTTAGTCAATTTCTTGAAGACAAATTTGTTAAAGAAAAGGATTCTTTAAATAATAAAAAATCTTTTGCAAAAGGTTTTTCAACAGCAACTATACTTTATTGTGTAGGAGCTATGGCAATTCTAGGTTCAATAAATAGTGGACTTACAAATGACAATACTATTTTGAATATAAAAGCTATATTAGATGGAGTTATATCAATAGTTTTGACTTCTATATATGGAATAGGTGTTATTTTTTCTGCTGTTTCTGTAACTATTTATCAAGGAATATTTTATCTTTTTGCAAGTCAAATTAAAGATTATTTAAATCCACAAGCAATATCAGAATTGAATGCAGTTGGAGGAGTATTAGTTCTTGCAATAGGAATAAATATGACATTTAAAAAAGATATAAAAACTGCAAATATGTTACCTGCAATTTTTATACCTTTATTGGTTTCAATTTTTTCTTAGAATATATAAATATACAGAGCTAAATTTTCATTAGTAAGTTTATTATAAAATTCTTTAAGCTCATTAAATTCATTAGTTGTTGCTTTAACATCAAAAATATATTCTTCTTCCTCCATAGAAGAATAGAATTTTCTAATAGTTTTTATCCCTAAATAAGAAAAATCTTCTCCTTTGAAATTTTTACCTGTTATTTCTTCAATACTTCCTATTTTTTTAAAATAATCTTTTATATCAATCTTATTTAAAAAATTAGCTATTTCTTTAACTTTTTCTTTACAGCTACAATAGGAATAAATATCCTCAGGAGCAAAGCTAACAGTAACCTCACCTAAAAGAGCTTCTGTAAAAATATCTCTTTCATTTTTTCCTTGAAAGTCTACTTCTTCTAATTCTTTTCCTCCTGTGTATAGATAGTAAAAATCTTTTGCAGAAAAAACTCTTGTTGTATACGAAGGTTCTAATTTAGAAAAATCTACATCAAAGTTCTCATCAAGAATTTTTGGAATTTCTTCTTCTTTAATACCATAGTAACATAAGTCCATACCCATACTAAAACCCCCCTAGCTTTTTTCTTAATTATAGCACAAAGTAAAAAAATACCGAAATTTAAAAGTTAAAACGGTTAAGTATAGGGAAATAAACTATTTTATAAAAAAACATTTTGTTTTAAAATAGTTGACTTTAATAAAAAATAATATATAATATAATTAACTAAAAATATTAGAGGGGGAATAAAAATGAAGAATAATTTATTTAGTTTTGCTACAAGTGAGTTATCACAAGATGCTTTTATATGTTGGTGTTTAAATTGGATTAATTATCCTAATGAAAATTTATATTCTATGGCAAAGGATATTTTTTCAAATTTACTAGAAGAAGAAAATATTAGAAATATAAAAGTAGAGATAAAAAGACAATTTAGAAAAACAGATATTTTAGTTTTATTAAAAGATTTTAATAAGGCTTATATAATAGAAGATAAAACTTATAGTTCAGAACATAATGAACAAATTAAAAAATATAAAGAAGATATAGAAACTATAAAAAAAGAATTAAAAATTGGAATTGTAAAAACAGTATATTTTAAAACAGGTTTTTGGTTTTCTGATGATGATTCAGTTTTAGCTGATATAAAAATAAATAGAAAAGAATTCTTAGATATACTAAATAAATATAAAGGAAAAAATCCAATTTTAGATGATTATTGTGAATATTTTTACGGAGTAACTGAACAGGAAGAAAAAGAAAAAAATTATCTGATTTCACAAGAGGAATTTAAAAATAATAATTATTGGTATTGGAATATGTCAAAAAGTGCTATATCACAATATCAATTTATAAAGGAAATCTTTTCTAAGGGTTATATAAGAAGTGGTAGAAGTATTGGAGGAGGAGTATATACACAATATGATATTTTAAAAGATAAGGTATTTCCAGATACAAAAGGTGAAGATTTAAGTGAAAATAAAAGAAAATACAGTGTATTCTGGCGTATTGATACAAAAAATAAAATAGGAGTTTATATCTCACTTAATTTTTATACAGAACATAATAAAGGAGATGTAAAACCAAGATGTAGAGAAGATGAATATAATAAATTAAAAGACAAAATAAAAAAAATTATTGATGATAATTGTTCTAATTTACAAATAACAGAATGTAGATTTTATAATTATTGGGAACCAAATTTATTAATAATTCCTCTAAAAGAATATTTAGTTTCCAAAAGTGAATGTGATAAATTGATTAGCTATATTAGAATAATAAGTCAAAAATTAAAAGAAGAATAAAATATAAAAAACTTCCTTAAAAAATATCTAGGGAAGTTTTTATTCACTTAAATATAAAAATATGATATTTTATATTCAAGGAGGATAAAAATGTTAAATAAATATGAAAATTTAATCAAATTATATTATAAAAAGCAAAATATAGAAGATGAATATATAAAAAGAATAGAAAATCCATCTACATTTATTACAGATTTAAAAATTAATCCTAAAATTTCAATGATATGATTGAAAAAATGATTGGAAATAATGAAGAACTTAGAATAAAAGGTGAAACTAGAAGCAAAGATTTAGTAGTTTTAAATGCCGATAAATATGATAAATTATTAACAGAATTAAATAATCTTATGTACATACAAAAAATACTAAAAAGAGCTGAGGAAACAAGTGCAGAATATCATACATTTGAAGAAATGGAAAAAATGATAGAGGAGATAAAATAGTGAAAGATAGTATTTTATGGCATCCAAATGAATATAGATTAGTATATGATGTTTTTGATGATACAGTTAGGGTTTTGAGTTGTAAAGGACATTATAAAGATAAAAACTTTGGTGAGTATTAATAAAAAGGAAGTTGAAAAAAGACTTTCTTTTTATTTTGCAATAAAAAATAATAGAAATATCTTGTAATAATTGATATAATTAAAATTAGAGTAAATTAGGAGAGGATATGGAAAAGAAATTTAGGGGGGAAATCCCATTTTGGTTGAAGAATAAAAAAAATAATCTTGTGTATATCTGTTCATCTAACAGAAATATAGATGATTATTTTTTTGTGTTAAAAGATTTTTACAAAGGAAAAATTCTTAGAATAAAAAAAGAAAATGAAGCTGGGGAATTAAAAAAATATAATTATGATTTATTAGAGCTTATAAATTCAAATGAAAAATTTATAATTCTTATTTCCTTGGATTATTTTTTAGAAGATTATTATTCAGAAGCTAATAGTATTTTTATAGAAAAAGGAAAAAATATCAATATTAAAGATTTGGAAGAAAAATTAGTTGATGCAGGTTTTGAAAAAACATATATGGTTGCACAAAGAAAAGAATATTCTATAAGAGGGGATATTTTAGATATATTTAATATCAATCAAGACAATCCTGTGAGAATAGAACTTTTTGGAAATGAAGTTGATAGAATAACATATTTTGATATAAATTCTCAATTAAGTATAGAAAAAAAAGATAGTATAGAATTGTATATAGACAATAATAAAAACAAAAAAGATTTCTTTTCTCTTATGTCTATGAACAAAAATAAAATAGAGTATTATTATGAAAATAATGATATATTACAAGCTAAAATTAAAAGACTTATCAATGAAAATTTGAATAGAGAGGAAGATATTTTAAATAAAATAGCTGAGCTTTCTAAGATAGGTATACAGATAGAAATACAAAAATTCTCAGAAGAAGAATTGAAGCAGTTTGAAGTTATAGATAGAGTTAAAAAATTATCTGAAAATACAAAAATTACAATTTATTCAGAAGAAGCTACTAGATATAAGGAAATATTTAAGGATTATCCTGTTAAATTTGAAAAATATCCACTTTTTGAAGGATATAAAACAGATGATAAGTTGATATTGACAGATAGAGAAATCAAGGGTATTAGGGTAAAAAGAGAAAGAGTTGAAAAGAAAGCATTAAGGTATAAAGCGGTTGATGAAATAAAAGAGCAAGATTATGTAATCCATGAAAATTTTGGTGTAGGAATATTTTTAGGCTTAGAGAATATTGATGGGCAAGATTATTTAAAAATAAAATATGCAGATGAAGATAAATTATTTGTTCCTGTTGATAGTATAAATAAGATAGAGAAATTTATAAATATTTCTGATGTTATACCTGAAATCTATAAATTGGGTAGAAAAGGTTTTAAAAGAAAGAAAGCTAAATTAAGTGAAGATATAGAAATTTTTGCTAAGGAAATTATAAAAATACAAGCTAAAAGAAATTTAGGAAATGGTTTTAAATTTTCAAAAGATACTGTTATGCAAGAAGAATTTGAGGAAACTTTTCCATTTACAGAAACACCAGCACAATCAAAAGCCATTGAAGATGTGAAAAGAGATATGGAATCTGGAAAAGTTATGGATAGGCTTATATGTGGAGATGTGGGCTTTGGAAAAACAGAGGTTGCAATAAGGGCGACATTTAAAGCTGTGATGGATGGTAAACAAGTAATTCTTTTAGTGCCTACAACAGTTTTAGCAGAACAACATTATGAAAGATTTAGTGAAAGATTTAAAAATTATCCTGTACATATAGAGATTTTAAGTAGAGTACAATCTAAAAAAGAGCAAGTTGAAAGTCTTAAAAGAATTGAAAATGGTTCAGCAGATTTAGTAATTGGAACTCACAGATTATTGTCAGATGATATAAAATTCAAAGATGTGGGACTTCTTATAATAGATGAAGAGCAAAAGTTTGGAGTTAAAGCAAAAGAAAAATTAAAAAAGATTAAAGGTGATTTAGATGTTTTGACTTTAACAGCTACTCCTATTCCTAGAACTTTGAACTTATCATTATTAGGAATTAGAGATTTATCTGTTATAGATACTTCTCCAGAGGGCAGACAAAAAATTCACACAGAGTATATAGACAATAATAAAAATTTAATTAAAGATATAATTCTTTCTGAAATTTCAAGAGAAGGTCAGGTTTTTTATATTTTTAATTCTGTAAAAAGAATAGAAAGTAAGGTAAAAGAAATAAGAGAATTATTGCCAGAATACATAAAGGTTGACTATATCCATGGACAAATGTTACCAAGAGATATTAAAAAGAATATTCAAGAATTTGAAAATGGAAATATAGATGTTTTAGTTGCAACAACTATTATAGAAAATGGTATAGATATAGAAAATGCTAATACTATGATAATTGAAGGAGTTGAAAAGTTAGGTCTATCACAAGTTTATCAGTTAAGAGGAAGAATAGGTAGAAGCACTAAAAAAAGTTATTGCTATATGCTTACGAACGAAAATAAAACTAAAAATGCTAAGAAAAGAGAGGAAAGTATAAGAGAATTTGACAGTTTAACAGGTTTAGATTTAGCTATGGAAGATTCAAAAATCAGAGGTGTTGGAGAAATTTTAGGGGAGAAACAACACGGAGCAGTAGAAACTTTTGGTTATAATCTATATATGAAGATGTTAAATGAAGAAATTTTAAAATTAAAAGGAGAAGCAGAAGAAGAACTTGATGAAGTTGATGTTGAACTTAATTTCCCAAGATTTTTACCAAATAGCTATATAGAAAAAAATGAAAAAGTAAAAATATATAAAAGAGCCTTAGCTTTGAAAAATTTAGATGAATTAGAAAATTTATATAATGAATTGGAAGATAGATTTGGAAAAATTAAATCTGAGGCAAAAGGATTTTTTGAATTTATAAAAATAAGAATAATAGCAAGAGAATTAGGAATTACAACTATAAAACAAGATAGAGAAAATAAAGATAGAATTTTAATTAATTTTGATGAAAAGAAAATAAATGTGGATAAGATCATTTATTTGTTAAGCAATAAAAAAATAATGTATTCAAAATTTACTAGAACTATTGGATATAATGGAGATATTTTTGAATTTTTTAGAATGTATAAAAAATAGTTCGTTACTAGCCAAATTTCTTAAC
>ERZ772920.1224-NODE-1224-length-13446-cov-6.099619_pt1 | contig 13446 bp, 10 predicted proteins | sample MGYA00511469_ERZ772920 | MGnify/ENA primary metagenome ERZ772920 (study PRJEB29015, sample SAMEA2738069) | human oral metagenome | biome: human oral; feature: human-associated habitat; material: saliva | place: China | collected 2216 ... | reverse complement strand
TGTTCGTTAATTCGTTGTCAATACCAGCAACTGTGCTCTCTATAATACAATACTTGTTGTTACCCGGAATTTCAATTTTGCGTGTTGCAAGGTCTTCTGGTGTTAATCCCTGTATATTCAGTTGATTTGCGAAGCCTGCACGCGTCATTGCCAATGCTGGGTTAGCCTTTGCAGCCTGTTGAGCCTGCTTGTCGGTTGTTGTTACCTGGAATGTTACGGCAGCGCCATTGTGGCTACTGTCAGTAGAATCAAGTTCATTATCTGAACAAGAAGTCAGCCCAAAAGCAGTAAGTCCACTAAGACATACAAACGTGAGTGCCGCTGTTGATTTGCGTCCAGCATAGCACTTGCGAATATTATTAAACTTCATGAGTTGGTAATTTGTTTGTTTTTACATTTAAATAGACAACATCTCTTAATCAATTCTCTGGTACGAGGTCTGTATCTTCATTGTCCTCTGTAGGGTCAACTACCGTTGGAGTTGTACTAACAGGAGGACTACCAGCTAAAATTGGACACTCTCCAGCCAAGGCATACATCATGATTTGAGGCTCAACATAAGCCTTCTTCTTTTCGTTTCGTTTCATTATTTATTAATATTTATATCTATACTAAGTTTTGTTTTTATGAATAGTTCTTTTAGCTAATGTTGCATTATTTATAGTGGTTTCGATAAAGAATGCACATTAAAGGCGAGCGGTTTGTTCAGATAGGAATACCGCAACATAATCCTGAAATTCGCTGCAAAGGTAATGAAAAAGTTACAAACTTGCAAATTTATACACTAATTTAATTAAATTATAGGTAGAAATTAAGAGATTGTTGAGACTATAGAAGGTCTTCTTCCGTCCTCTTTTTCAGAAAAGAAAGGCGTGAGCGGAGAAAGATATGAGCAAGAAGTAAAAGACGTACCGAGCTTCCCAATCCCCAGACATTAGGTCGGTTTCCTTAGCGTTCTTAGCTGTTTACCTCCCTCTCTGTCCTCAGCTCTGGTGGAAATGGGGTTGGTTAGCGCATTTGGAAATAATCTTACAAAATGTGAAAGGCTCATATCTGCAAAACGAACCGAAATCGTTGAAAATTGCCTTTGTAACCTATTCAGATACAAAGGGTTACAAAGAGGCTTGTAAAAGGGCGTCTTTTGCAATGCAAAAGGGCATCTTTTACCGTGTAAAAGGGCATGTTTTACAATGCAAAAGGGCGTCTTTTACAATGCAAAAGAGCACCTATTGAAAAGCCTACTACCAATTCTTTTTACATTTATGGTTCTCCTGCGTCTGACAGACGGTGGTCAATGCTGGTTTTATAACAGGCAGAGGGGAGCATGCAAAAGCAGTAAGCGGAACGGCAAACGTAATAGATTGTTTAGTAGAGCGGCGGCAGCAAAAGACTCAAAAATACTGTTTATTCCCAATATTTTCCTATCTTTGCATCTGGATTATAGAACACATTAAACGTAAGAGAAAGGCAAGTGAAGTTCGCAATCATAGCAGCAGGCGACGGTTCACGCCTGCGTGCGGAGGGTGTGGAAGCCCCGAAACCATTGGTGAAGGTGGGCGGTGAGTGTCTCATCGACCGTCTGTTGCGCATCTTCCTGGCAAACCATGCCACGGAGATTGTCGTCATCTGCAACGAGCACATGACCGATGTGGCACGCCATCTGGTGGACATTCAGAATGAAGGGCTGGCAGGTCAGCCCGTACCCCTGCGTTTCGTCATTCAGTCGACACCCAGTTCCATGCACAGTTTCCACGTGTTAAGCCAGTATCTTCGGGACGAACCCTTCGTGCTGACCACTGTTGACGCCATCTTTGATGAGCATGAATTTGCCCGTTACGTCCGCAGGTTCAGTGGCAAGACAGCCGAGGGCGTGGATGCACTGATGGGTGTAACGGATTACATTGACGACGAGAAACCCCTCTATGTGGGCGTTGACGAGCAGATGAAAGTCACGGGATATTACGACACACCACAGCCTGACAGTCGGTACATCTCAGCTGGCATCTACGGGTTAACACCCCGTACGCTCGCCGTTCTGGATGCTTGTATAGCACGGGGAGAGCGCCGCATGCGCAATTTCCAGCGTGCTTTGGTGGCAGAAGGGCTGCAGATTGAAGCCTATCCGCTGACCCATGTGTTCGACATTGACCATGCCTCCGACATCCGAAAGGCTGAATCACGGTGCTGTCGGTGCCTGTTGATACAACGGGCACAGTGCTTTTCGCCCCATTCCGTGGACAAAGACTTCGCCGTTCTGCAGGCATTGAGCCGACAGTTAGGCGGTGCACCGATTGTCAGTGAGGAAGAGATAACGGCAGGTTATCAGCTTCCTGCGTCGATAAAGACGGTCTATTCCATGGCACGCAGTGAGGCAGCATTAAGCTGGTTGTCAACCCTTGAGGCTGCTGGTGTGACGGTTATCAACCCCACAGCAGGTGTCAGAGCCTGCCGAAGAAGCAATATAAACAAGGTGATGCAGGCGCATCATCTTCCTCTTCCACCCGATGCAGGAGCCGATGGCTACTGGGTGAAACGTGGCGATGGTGCTGCACAATGTAAGGATGATGTTCGTTTCTGCAAGGATGAAGAAGCCTTAGCACAGGCAAAGACCGACCTTCGGCAGCGAGGTGTTACCGATATCGTCGTCCAGGCACATGTGAAAGGCGACCTTGTGAAGTTCTATGGTGTGGAAGGAACCGACTTTTTCCGTTGTTATTATCCTACGGACGATGGCGAAACGAAGTTCGGTGACGAAGCCCTCAACGGCACAGCACAGCATTATCCCTTCTCCATGGAACGGTTAAAGCAGGACGCTGAACACCTCTCCCGTCTGCTTCACACGCCCGTTTATGGGGGTGATGCCATCGTCAAGAGCAATGGCACGTATGTCATCATCGACTTTAACGACTGGCCCAGCTTCTCAAGATGTAGGGAAGAGATGGTGATGTGCTTGGGAGAGGATGGTATAAGGAAAAGCCGTCCCAAGTCCTTCTAAGAAAAAAGGATGTACGGATAGTAGGACGGAAGGCGACTGCAGACTACTCGTAACCCCGTCTGTTAAAGGCAATTCATATAGCTCTTCATCGCCAAAATAAAAGCCAATGGAGGATAAAAGACGATTCTTCAACCCTTAAAACATAAGGGTATACGCCGATTAAGACAATGACAAAAGATACAAATAAACCATCATCAACAGAGCATCTCACTCCCCTCTCCACGCAGAGAGAGGAAGGGAGGACGGCAGGAAGTGCTGATAAGACAGACGAAAATCCCTCTTTCCGCACCCTTCTCCATGCCTCTTTCAAGTCGGAAGATACGGAAGAGTGGTTGGATGTGTACTTCACACGTCCCATCGGACTGGCTTTTGCCCTGTTATGGCGCCGCCTTGGTGTCACTCCGAACGCCGTAACGATACTCTCCATCTTCCTTGGTGTGGGTGCAGGAGTGATGTTTTACTTCACCGATACCCTACATAATATAATAGGTATCATCCTCCTGATGCTGGCAAACTTCTGTGATTCCACCGACGGACAGCTTGCCCGACTCACCAATCAACGCTCCATGAAGGGACGTTGTCTGGATGGTTTCGCCGGTGATGTGTGGTTCGTTGCCATCTATCTTGCCATCGTTCTGCGTATATGGCACCAACCCATACCCGGCACATCGATGTCCTGGGGACTATGGGGACTGGCATTAGCAGCCCTGGCAGGCTTCCTTTCCCATTCGCCACAATGCTCCTTGAGCGACTATTACAGGCAGATTCACCTCTATTTTCTCAAAGGAAGAGCAGGCTCGGAGTTGGACTCTTACGAGAAAGAACACGCCATCGTGGAGAGCTTGAAAGGGAAGAAAGACGTCTTTTGGGACCGTGCTTTCCACTCCAATTACCAGCATTACTGCAAGAGTCAGGAACATCGCACGCCCGACTTCCAGCGCTTTCACAAAGCATTGTTAGCCCGATATGGGAGCATTGAACAGGTGCCGCAGGACCTCAAAGACCGCTTCCTTGCAGGGAGCAGACCCTTGATGCCCTTCACCAACCTACTGACTTTCAATTGCAGAGGTATCCTTGTCTATGTCACTTGTCTGCTGAATTGTCCGTGGGTGTACCTCCTTGTGGAAGTAACCCTGCTCAATCTGGCTTACGTTTATATGCATAAGAAGCACGAAGCACTCTGTCGGGAGGAACTCAACAGGCTTCTTTCCAGTTCTGAAAGAAGGGCAACGGACAGGGAGAAGAGCGTGGTTTACCTCTTCGACTTTGGTGGAACACTCGACACAGGAGGCTGCCATTGGGGGAAAATGCTGTGGCATGGCTATGAAAGACAAGCCATCCCCGTTAGTGAAGCACAGTTCCGTGAAGCCTATGTACATGCCGAAAGGACGTTAGGAAAGCAACCCATCATAAAGAAAGAATATACCTTCCGACAGATGTTAGAGGCAAAACTGCAGATAGAATTTGATTATCTGTCGGCACAAGGATGGTTGAATGTGGATGCAGAAACGGCAAGACAGATGCAAACGCGCTTGTTGTCAGACCTATATAATAAGGTGAAAACAACCATAGAAGCAAACAAACATGTGCTTCAACAGCTCCAACGGCAATACAGATTAGGCTTAGTCACCAACTTTTATGGCAACATGTCTGTCGTATTAAAGGAGTTCGGATTGTCCAATCTTTTCCAAACTGTGACCGAGAGTGCCGTCGTTGGTGTCCGGAAACCCAACCCTGACATCTTCCAACGGGCTGCAGAGACATTAGGCGTGAGCCCCAGTGATGCGGTAGTTGTGGGAGACAGCTATACAAAGGACATCCTTCCGGCACACAGCATAGGCTGTCAGACCGTATGGATAAAAGGAGAAGGATGGACAGATGACGAACCATCCGACTGCATAGCAGACATGATCATCCATGATTTGTCCGAATTATTGGTTGTGAAAGATAAGTTAGAAGAAAGAATAAGCGGCTGAAAAGCAATATAATAACCTTTGAACCGTTATAAGATACTACATAAATCCGAAAAATGGAGAATACGAACGTAAAGCCTGCAGAAGGCAAATTAGGAATCATGGTCGTTGGTTGTGGCGCCGTAGCAACAACCTTTATGACTGGAGTTTTGATGACAAGGAAGGGTCTGACGAAGCCTATTGGCTCCATGACCCAATACGATAAGATCCGTGTTGGGCGCGGATCAGACAAGAAATACCTACATTACAAAGACATTGTACCCTTGGCTGACCTCAATGACATTGTCTTTGGTACATGGGATGTGTATCCACAGAACGCCTATCAGGCTACTGTTTATGCCGAAGTGTTGAAGGCTAAAGACATAGAACCCGTACGTGAGGAGCTTGAAAGCATCAAACCTTTGAAGGCAGCGTTCGATAAAAACTATGCAAAACGCCTCGATGGCGACAATGTCAAACAGTGTAAGACACGCTGGGACATGGTGGAGCAGCTGCGGGAAGACATCCGTCAGTTCAAAGAAACACACGGATGTGAGAGGGTAGTGGTCATCTGGGCAGCATCAACAGAGATCTATGTGCCTTATGATGAACGCCATCACAAGACCCTCGCAATGCTCGAAGCAGCCATGCAGGTGGATGATCGGGAACATATAGCACCGTCTATGTGCTACGCTTATGCCGCATTGAAGGAGGGATGTCCTTTCATTATGGGTGCTCCAAACACCACTGTTGACATCCCAGCGATGTGGGAACTGGCAGAGAAGACACGTATGCCGATAGCTGGAAAGGACTTCAAGACAGGGCAGACACTCGTGAAGTCGGGCTTTGCACCTATCATCAAGACCCGTAATCTGGGCTTGGCAGGATGGTTCTCAACCAACATCCTCGGCAATAGAGACGGCTTAGTGCTCGACGAACCAGCTAACTTCCACACCAAAGAGGTGAGCAAACTCTCAACACTGGAGACCATCTGTAAGGCAGATGACCAACCAGATCTCTACGGAGACATCTATCATAAGGTACGAATCAATTACTATCCGCCACGTAATGACAACAAAGAAGGATGGGATAACATTGATATCTTCGGATGGATGGGCTACCCGATGCAGATAAAAATCAACTTCCTGTGTCGTGATTCCATCCTTGCAGCACCGCTATTGCTCGACTTATCGTTGCTGTCCGACCTTGCTGCACGTGCCGGAAGATACGGTATACAACGCTTCCTGAGCTTCTTCCTGAAGAGTCCGATGCACGATTACACACGTGAAGAGGAGCCTGTGAACAATCTCTTTGAGCAGTATACGATGCTGAAGAATGCCATCAGGGAGATGGGAGGCTATGAGGCTGATGAAGAAATAGACTAAAGGATGACAGAATATCAGCCCTCCACATATTCTAAAACTAAACTACAAGATGAATATACATTCGAAACTAAAGATACAAAACATATCATTTCTCTCAAATTTTTCTGAGAGGCGAGGGGGAAGAGCATTAGGATTAGTGAGTCTGGTATTGCTCTTTTCCTCCGTCTTTCTTCATGCGCAGCCACTCGACTCGGTCATTGTGAAGGCTGATACGCTGCCCGTGAGGATCGACTCCATGACTGTTGAGGGAGATACTGCAGCCATTGAGAAGGATTCTCTACTGCAGTTGATGGATTCTTTAGCGAAAGAAATGTCGAAACCAACCGTAGTTGACAGTACAATGCTGCAGTGTTACGTCATTGATTCACAGACAGGAGACAGCATTCCGTACGCTAATGCACTCTATCAGAGGCTGAAAATCGGTGCATCAGGTGATGCTGAAGGCCACTTTAGCATAGTCCGTCAGGCTGGAGAGCAGCTCACTGTGACATCAGTGGGATACAAACCACGCCGCATAAAGATTACAGATAGTACGCCAATGACGCTGAACGTCTCACTTGTTCCCGACTCGAAGCAGCTGCAGGGAGTAGTGGTCAAGGCGAAAAGAAGGCATAAGTATTCCCGAAAAGACAACCCCGCGGTGGAGCTGATGCGGCGTGTCATAGCGGCAAAGAAGCAGACCCACCTTGAGAACCACGACTTCTACCAGTATGATAAGTACCAGAAGGTGACGATGGCTATCAACAATCTGACCCCAGATGACCTCGAAGGATCCATGTTTAAGAAAGCTCCTTGGCTCTTGGATCAGGTAGAAACATGCCCGTATAACAATAAACTCATCCTCCCGATATCTGTTGATGAGACGCTGACACAGCACATTTACCGCAAAGATCCACGTGATGAGAAGGACATTGTGCTTGGACAATCAACGAAAGGTATCTCAAAACTCATCCAAACGGGCGAAGCGATGAACACGGTTGTGAAGGATCTCTTCAAAGATATCAACCTTTATGATGACCAGATTAACCTACTTCAGAAACGATTCCCTTCTCCGATAGGCTCTACAGCCATCTCTTTCTATCATTTTTATATCGATGATACGGTTTACGTGAACCAAGATCAGTGCATCCGACTGCAGTTTATGCCAGCCAATCAGCAGGACTTTGGTTTCCGTGGTGAGCTGTATGTGCTCAACGATAGTTCGTTGCACGTGAAGCGATGTGACATGCAGTTGCCCGCCAATACGGGTGTAAACTTCGTTGATGCCATGAAGTTCCAGCAGGAATATACCAAGCTTCCGAATGGGGAATGGGCATTGACAACGGACAATATGGTTGCCGAACTCAAGGTGACCGACTTCCTTCAGCATGCCATTGTCATACGAACAACGGGGCTGACCAACTATGCTTTCGCTCCGATAGCAGACAAACTCTTCAAGGGAAAGGCTAAGATCACGTATGATGCAGCTGCCAAGATGCGCGACAATGACTTCTGGGCAGACCACAGAACAACCAAACTGACAAAGAGTGAGGCTGGTATGGACTCCTTCATCAAGAACATGTCGAAGACAAAACACTTCAAATGGATCATGTTTGCATCGAAGGCTTTGATTGAAAACTTCGTCGAAACAGGATCGGAGAAGACTCCAAGTAAGGTGGACATCGGACCGGTTAACACGTTCATCTCCAAGAACTTCGTCGACGGTATACGTCTGCGTGCATCGGCAAGGACCACTGCGAAGTTCAATCCACATTGGTTCTTTGAAGGCTATTATGCCTATGGAACGAAGTCACACCGTAGCTATTACGATGCGAAGGTGACTTATTCGTTCAATAAACCAGAGTATCAGCCGATTGAATTCCCTATCCGTACGCTCTCATTTGAGTCGAATAAGGATGTGGAATCGCCTTCAGACAAGTATCTTGTACACAATAAAGACAATATCTTCATGACCTTCCGACCCGTGAAAGTGGAGAAGATGGCCTTCATCAACCGACAGAAGCTGAACTTCATGTGGGAGACTGACTACGGATTGGCTACCAGTGTGGAGCTGAGAACGGAGAGTAATGTGCCGACGGGGAAGCTCATCTATGAGAAGATGGATGGTTCTCTGGTGGATAAAGTGCGCATGACGGAGCTGATCGTCGGGCTTGATTACCGTCCGGGACAGTCTTATGTCAACTCGAAACAGCAACGAATGGCTGTGAATCTCGATGCTCCTGAGTTCAAGATAACCCACACGATGGGCATACAGAACTTCCTTGGAAGTGATTTCAACACCAATCTCACGGAGGTTTCAGTGTATAAACGTTTCTGGTTGGGCAGCTGGGGACATGTTGACACACGTCTGCAGGCGGGTGCACAATGGAACAAAGTGCCGTTCCCGTTCCTCATTACGCCACCGGTGAACACCTCTTACTTTGAGCATCTTGAGACTTTCAACCTCATGGAGAGCCTGGAATTCCTCAACGACCGCTATGCACAGTTCAATCTTGCATGGGACTTGGAGGGAAAACTCTTCAACCGTTTGCCACTGATAAAGAAGCTGAAGTGGCGTGAATACTTTGCTTTCAAGGGCATGTGGGGCCACTTGACGGACAAGAACAACCCTTACTTGCCGAAGAATATCAATGACCCTGAGCTGTATAAGTTCCCTGAAGGGACAAACATCATGACCCGTGACCCTTACCTGGAACTTGTGGTGGGTGTGCATAACATCTTCAAATGTCTGGAGATTGATTATGTTCGACGCCTCACATACACACATATGCCGGGCATATCGAAGAACGGAATAAGGTTCGGATTCAACCTTGTGTTCTAAGATCGGGTGCCTTGAATGTAAGGAAAAATCATGGATGGGATAGCAATACATATCCTTTTGCATCTTAAAAGGGCACCTTTTACATTGCAAAAGGTGCCCTTTTGACGTGTAAAAGATGCCCTTTTGAAGGGTAAAAGGGCGTCTTTTGCGAGCCTGTCTGTAACTGATTGATGAAGAGAAGGTTACAAAGGCGTTTTTGAAAGGAATCAGATGAATGGCGAAGAGATTTGCGTTTGAAAACTGTAAGGTTATTTCATAACAAGCTATCGAGCCCGTTTCTTGAGCAGACATGCGTCTTCGTGCTGCATGACAGATGAGCGATTGGAGAAAGAAATAGGGTGGGAGAGGACGCAACAGTGCGTATAAGCGGACGAAAACGGGAGCTGTCCCGCTTGTCCAGAATAACAGGAAAAATCATAGAACAATGTTTAAAGATATTCTTTTAGTAGGTGTTGGAAGTTTCGTAGGCGGCAGTCTTCGCATGGTAATATCCAAGTATGTGCAGCTTGCCATTGCTGGTTCGTTCCCTTTAGGGACGATGGTTGTGAACGTGTTGGGCTGTTTCCTGATTGGGATCTTCGCCTCATTGCCAAGCGATAATGGGGGAATCAGTCCTGCAGTGCGCCTCCTTCTGACAACAGGATTCTGTGGTGGATTCACCACTTTCTCTACGTTCATGAACGAAAATGTAGGTATAATAAAAGGCGGAGATGGTCTTACCACCTCCGCCTTGTATGTTTTCGCCTCATTGGCGTTGGGCTTTCTTGCCGTGTTGGCAGGCAGACAGCTCGTTATCAGTTTACGATAAACGGGCTTATCCCTCCCTTCTCATCTGCTCCAGGAGTTCCTTCTGATGGTCAGAAAGATGATCGGGGAGTTTCACGTTATACGTGATGATGAGGTCGCCAAAGGTACCATCGCCACGGTCGTAACCCTTTCCACGCAAGCGAACCTTCGTTCCGCCCTGTGTCAGAGGTTTTACTTTCAGTTTCAGTTTCTGACCTGTTGAGAGCTGAATGACCACTTCACCGCCCAGAAGAGCCGTGTACATGTCGATGCCAACAGTAGCTTCCATCTGCCCAGGGTTCGGTCTGCCGTATGCCTGACCAGTGCTAAAGCCCTGTGAACGACGCCTTCCGCCACCGAATAAGTCCTGGAAGAAGCTGCTGAAGCCACCGCCTCCGCCGCCGAAACTGTTGAAGTCGAAGCCCTCAAACGGACTACCTCCGCCTCCGCCGGCTGCTCCTCCGCCGAATCCTCCAGCCTGTTCGTAAGCATCAGCATTGCGCCATTGCTCACCATATTTATCGTATTTTGCTCGTTTCTCAGGGTCGTTAAGCACCTCGAAAGCCTCACTTAGCGCCTGGAACTTTGCCTTTGCCTTAGGGTCATTGGGGTGAAGGTCGGGGTGAAACTGCTTTGCGCGCTTCCTGTAAGCCGACCGAATGTCTTTCTGAGGGATGTTTTTGTCAACGCCTAATATCTTATAATAGTCTATAAATGCCATATATTTTCTTCTCCTTTGTTATTGTTTTTCTCGATGAAAATATAGCAAAGAGCGTGCCATTAGTCCATTCTGTCGCGGTAATCCTCGTAGGTGTATTCCCTAAGTATCTCCAGTTCGTTATCCGTATGGAGCAAGGCTATGGAAGGATGGGTGATGCCGTTGAACATAGTTGTCTTCACTGTGGTGTAATGAAGCATGTCTTCGAAGATGATATTCTCCCCAATCTCAAGGTCATGATCAAAGGTCCAAGACCCCATCCAGTCGCCACTCAGACAGCTGTTGGCACCGAGCCGATAGGTGTGAGGCCTCTGTGCGGTGCCGTCTTCATCAGCCAGTCGGGCGTTACGGATGGTGGGGTGGTAGGGCATCTCAAGACAATCGGGCATGTGACAACTGAAGCTTACGTTGAGAATGGCTGTATGTATGCCGTGATCTTCTACTATATCGAGCACCTGAGCGACAAGTGGTCCGGTCTGCCAAGCGAATGCGCTGCCTGGTTCAAGTATCACTTTCAACCATGGATAACGCTTGTGGAAGCCCTTAAGGGTGCGGATGAGGCGTGGAACATCATAGTCTTTACGCGTCATAAGATGTCCTCCACCGAAGTTTATCCACTTCAATTGACGGAACCATGGGCTGAATTTCTCCTCAATATGCTCCAATGTGCGCTCGAAAGCATCACTTCCGTTCTCGCAGTGACAGTGAATGTGGAAGCCATCAACGTCATCTGGCAGCGTAGCGGGTAGCTTATCACTCGAAATACCAAACCTTGTACCCGGTGCACAAGGGTTATAAATGAGTGTTTCAACCTCCGAATACTCAGGATTGACACGCAGTCCGATGCTCAGATGCTCATTCTCCAATCGTGCACGGACGTGATAACGCCCATATTGTGTGAGCGAATTGAAGACAAGATGCGACGAACAACGGGCGATGTCATCAATCTCATAGTCGGTATAACCAGGTGAAAAAGTATGTGTGGGTGCGCCGAACTCCTCGTATCCAAGTCGGGCTTCATAAAGTGATGAAGCCGTTGTGGCACTGATAAACTCACGGAAAACAGGGAAAGTACGCCACAGAGCGTACGCCTTGAACGCCAGAATAATCTCTACATCAGCCTCTTTCGCTACGTTACTGATAAGCTTCAGGTTTTCTCGGAGTCGTTGCTCTTCCAGTATATACATGGGTCGGGAGAGCTCGGCATAAGTTAATGGATTTATTTTCATGGTGCAAATATAAGGAAAAATTTGCTGAATTGGGAAATAATCTCTACCTTTGCAATACAAATAAAGTAAAGCATGAAACTGGTCATTATGACTAAGTCCGCGGTTTTTGTGGAAGAAGACAAGGATAAAAGAATGTTCTTCGGGGAGAAATGGGCACGTTGCCATGTCTCGAAGGGTTGTTATCCCCCGCTTTATTTGTACCCTATTCCGTTTTATTCATCATCAGGTAGTACTTGGAAAGTCGGCTTATTGCAGGATTTTCGAGTTGCTTCGTGATGCCATTTATTTGCAATAAAGATCATACCTTATCAATAAAAAAGAACTAAAAGAAATGAGTGAAAACAACTCTTTTTTGGTATTCTCCGGAACAAAGACGAGATACCTTGCTGAGAAAATCTGTGCCAGCCTTGGCTGTCCACTTGGTAATCTTGTGATGACGCGCTTCTCTGATGGTGAGTTCGTTGTCTCTTATGAGCAGAGTATCCGTGGTAAAGACGTGTTCCTTGTGCAGAGTACCTTCCCAAACTCTGACAACCTAATGGAGCTTCTCCTGATGATTGATGCTGCAAAGCGTGCTTCAGCACGGCACATCATCGCCGTAATGCCTTACTTTGGATGGGCTCGTCAGGATCGTAAAGACAAACCACGTGTGAGCATCGGCGCTAAACTGGTGGCTGATTTGCTGAGTGTAGCAGGTATCGACCGCCTCATGACGATGGATCTTCATGCTGATCAGATCCAAGGTTTCTTCAATGTTCCTGTTGATCACCTCTATGCTAGTGGTGTTCTTCTGCCGTATGTGCAGAGCTTACACTTGAAGGATCTCGTTATCGCCAGTCCTGATGTGGGTGGTTCAAAACGTGCCAATACATACGCAAAGTATCTGGGTTGTCCGCTGGTTCTGTGTAACAAGACCCGTGCACGTGCCAATGTTATTGACACGATGCAGATCATCGGTGACGTGAAAGATAAGAATGTCATCATCGTTGATGATATGGTTGATACGGCAGGTACCATCACCAAGGCAGCAGACATCATGAAGGAGGCTGGCGCAAAGAGTGTTCGTGCCATCGCTTCACACTGTGTGATGAGTGGTCCTGCTACTGAACGTGTTGAGGCTTCAGCATTGGAGGAGATAGTTTTCACGGACTCTATTCCTTACACAGCTCGCTGTTCAAAAGTAAAACAAATATCAGTTGCTGATATGTTTGCCCACACCATCGAGCGTGTTGTTAATAACGAAAGTATTTCAAGTCAATACCTTATATAGTAAAGACATAGCAATCATTTTTTGTTTAACAAAAGAGCTGGCCATTATTGGTCAGCTCTTTTCCTTTTGAAGTATCTTCCTCACTGTAGTATCTGCTGTGTGTTGTTCCTGTATTTGAGCTCATAGCCCACGTTATAGATTGTTCATCACCATACGGTATGTTGTGTTTGTGAGCATTGTTTGTCGTGTTTGTGAGCATTGTTTGTCGTTAGAGAAAGAGGGATCTATCATAAAATACGCGAGTTCGGGATAAGAAAAGGCTTGAAAAAGTTGGTAATCTCGTCAAAAAT
>ERZ772920.1222-NODE-1222-length-13470-cov-5.303094_pt1 | contig 13470 bp, 23 predicted proteins | sample MGYA00511469_ERZ772920 | MGnify/ENA primary metagenome ERZ772920 (study PRJEB29015, sample SAMEA2738069) | human oral metagenome | biome: human oral; feature: human-associated habitat; material: saliva | place: China | collected 2216 ... | reverse complement strand
GGTGTACCCATAAATCATCCTTGTCAACTGCCATCATATGCGTTAACAAGTTAATCTGCCATGAGTAGCAAGATAGGCCTGTGCGCTCATAAAGTTCGATAGCTTCTTTTGCTTTTGAATTCTTTTTGACGTACTTTAAAATTACCGATTGAGTAGGATTCTGATTGCCAATTTTCTTTTTAGCCATCTTTTTTTCCTTTCAATCGTATCGCATGATAACCCTGTCGCTGGGAGATTTTCTGGATCACCTCCATGTCTTGTTCCAAACATTTTGCTTGCGTCCCGATTTTGGGTCATACTCTACTGTGCATTGACACCTATTATGGCGCTTGTAGATATCACCTGGTACATTCGGATATTTGTATCTTCCTTGCTTTTTCTGGCACCAATCGCAACAAAAGCTGGTAGCTGTGCGAATTACTTCTGGATTTAAGCCTGCTTTATGATGAAAAGCGACATTTAGCTTTAGAATTTCATCAACTATGCTCTGACTAAAATTTACTATCGGCTCTTCTAGAAGCCACTCAACTTCTTCAAAGTTTTCAGCGTCTGATAGCTTATCAATCAAGCCATCAATCCTGTCCTGATTTAAGTCTGCTGATTTAACCGCAAGACCTAACTGGGCTTTCTCATTCAGTTGCTTTTGCACTTCTTCGGTGTATTCAGATACAAGCTCATAATTTCTGCTCAAGCTCTCATTTAAAATGCGCTCCGCAATATTGTAGTGCATTTTTCCTTCTGGCAAGCTATCTACGCTGATATGCTTACCTAATGCTTTTGAGATTTCTTGACCAACTTCTATAGAGAAACGGTTTGCGTCAATGTATGTCGCTTTTTTGTCTTGCAACTTTTGAGCAAGTGCTTTTAAAGCTTCATTGCTTTCTTTTGCTTTCTCAAAGTCACTTCTGGTCTTTTTCAGTAGACTTGGTACTATATCCTCTACCATCTGCTACCTCCTTCACTACTGGAACTGGCTTATCTGAGCCCTTGATACCTGTTAGGTCACGGATAGTGTCAGCGTCCATATATCCAGGTATTGCTTGATTGAGCTTGATAGCTCCGTCACCAATCAACGTTAAGGCGTTTGCGTCTGCTTCAAACAATGGCTCCCACTTCACGACCGTTTTATTAAACTGCCCTCTTGAGTATGGAATGCTATCACGTAAACAACTAGCCACATAGGCAACGTTTAAAAAGCCTGAACCTAGCGACCTCTGAGCTTTTCTTCCTGCAAGTCGTAGATTTTCATGGCTTGCTCTGATAGCTTCAACTGATGAAGGGTTATCCGATACAAAACCTAAATCATCAAGTGTCAATCCCATTTCACCCGCAAAGCCTGCCGCTGCTGTCCGTAGCTGTTCCGTAAAAGGCGACATGCTTGAGGTAGTAAATTGACCGATTGACGGTTTTTCCCCGTCTTCGTCTTTATCAATAGTCAGTAAGCTTGATACCGTAGCTTTCCATGTATCAATGCTGTCAGCTTCTGGACTGAGCCCCAAAATATACTTTTGAGGGAATGAATAAAATTCAGCTGTAATGTCTGAGCGCTCAAGTGTCCGCTTAGCATAGGATTGATAATACATTCCTGCCTTGGTAATTCTTGAGCGTCCAAAAGGCCTCACTGCGTCTGGTCTATGAATGATAGGCACTAGCAAAGGCACACCCGTTGGGTTTGGGATAGTGAATGGCTTTTGACCTTTCGTGATGAAAGTTGTATTTTCTGGCGTGAAGTAAGCTTCACGGATAGGCGCTTTATTTTCATCACGCTTCAAGACTGCATAGCCTTCAGTAAGTAGGCCCGTGATAGGGTCAATCACTCCTGTCGCATTACTTGCTTCAATGACTTGAAGCCTTGGCGTACCTTCGCCACTTGCTACATAGATGAAGCAACATGAGCCAATTAAAGCTGATAAGATTGCGCTATCGAAGAATACATCTGGATTATTCAGTGCAAAGATTTGATTTACGTTAAAGTCATCATTGCCGAACTCACGAAAAACCAAACGATCCGCAAGGCTATCAACGCCTTTAGCGGCCCAACCAAGAACCGCCCGATACTGCTGTCTGATTTGGGGCGGAATTGTAATGCCCATATCCAGCTCTTGGTGTTCCATTGCGTACTGTGAGTACCTTAAATCAACGCTGGAAGTATAGTTTGCAAGCTTTCGCCTGAGATACTGAATGCCTTTTAAGTTTTCCAAAATGTGAAATTTCCTTTCTTGTTGCACGAGAAAAAATGTACAGTAACGGCGGGAAGTTCGGAAGTAGCCCGAGGGAGGGTGCTACCCCCCCCATAGTTTTATTCATAATCCCCCTTTTATTCATTAAATACCGAACATTATAAGGTTATGGACTTATTTAGTTAATTTATAGCCGTTACTACTACTATTTTTTATTAAGATTTATATGAAAACCAGTCTAAAGTCTGAGGCAAGTTCCTATTGCCTATAATCTTTGGACTAGATGTCTTATCATCTGCATAAAGCTTGTCTGACTTCTGCCGATTGCATTGCCAATGCGCCAACTGTAGATTCTCTATAGCTGATGGATGACCACCTTTTGCTATCGGGATGGATGACCATTCTTATTGATTGGTACAATGTGGTCAATGACTGGACTTAAAGGATGAGGATACTTAAGGCTCTTGTCTACTGGCTGGCCACATATCCCACATGTATTCCTTGTCTTTAAGATAATCCTCTTGTTCTTATCAAACGCAATGCGGTGCGGTCCACTGCGGTCTGCTCTAGGGGTGGGGGTACTTGACATGAGTAGGGGGGTATCCTTTCTAGGGGTAGGGGGTCTACCAATTAAGGTAGGGGGGTAGTCTTTCAAGTAAGGGGGGAGGGTATAAAAAATACCTGCAACTTTCTTTCTATGATAGGGGGTCTATCTATACTCAATACCATTTATATTTAACATATCGAAGCCTTTATATTTAACATATCTTACATTCTGTTAAATAAAACCAATAAGCTGTAAACCTTACTGTCTGTAGGTCTGCTTTTACTTTTTCTTTTTTATTATTTACATTTTCTCAATATGTAAAATAAAACAATCTCAATCATTTAATTTTTAATAGTCAAAAGTCAAAATACTTTCATCTAGCTCATCTTGAGAGTAGCCAATATATCCTAGTGTAATATCTGGTGTTGAATGATTAAATATCTTTTGTAAGATAGCCACGTTGCCATTCTTTTTATAATGATGATAGCCAAACGTTTTTCTCATTGAGTGAGTACCGATATGTGTTAAGCCTATATAATCAGCGGCATCTTTAAGTACTTGATAGACAGCTACTCTTCCAATGTGTGTGATACGGACTCCATCAGTCCTTTTCTTTTTCTTACTAGGGAAAAGGTAATCGTAGTCTGCTAGCTGATTATCTTTGATATACTTATTGATTTCTTTTCTAAGAGGGGGACTAATTGGAAAGTATCTTATTTTTCCAGTCTTCTTCTCTTTCAGCTCAATCCTATCAGCTGTAACCTGTTTAACTTGAAGGGGTATGATATCACTTACTCTTAGACCTGAATAGATACCAAACATGAATAGAATGAAGTTTCTATCACTCTTCTTTCTAAGGTAATCTTTCATACGTTCAATATCATCTAAATCACGAATCGGCTCAACCTTACGCATACATACCTCTCCTTTCTACAAAAGAAAAGCACTACGCCTAAACGCAATGCTTTCTGACCTCTCACCGTCATTCTTCCTTTTATTCTTGATACTACCATTTTATCACGCAAAACCCTTCAAATTTTCCCGACTTTTTCCCCAATTTTTCCCCAAAAATTCCCAAGATTTTCCCAAAATTCAGTGGTAAACCAGTAAGTCCTTACCTTGATAGCATTCTGCAAACTCTAGTAGCGCTCTATTCAACATGCGGTAGTATTCACTTGCTGAGTATCCAAAATCTTCATATAGCAGTTGAGTAGCCTTTCTATGCGGTGTACAATACTTTTCTACCAAGATCCGTGTATAGTCTAAGCATGACAAGTTATTGATAGCCTTTGCGATAGCTTCCATGTCTTGCTGTGCACTGACTCTTCTAACTACCATATCCTCAACTTGCTTACTTACATGGCCAGTACCACCTCGGGGCTCAAGTGTGTATGATATGGTTATTTTCGGTGCATACTCTTCCCCTGCTATCCGCTTGAGTTGGAAGTACCTTTTTAAAACTCTTTCAGCGGCCTTGCGCGTTCTCTTCTCATCAATTCTATCCAGCATTTCGATTTGCATTTCAGACCCCTCCATGATATACTATGCGTGTAAAGTATTTAAGTATAAGGCTGATGGTCAGTGCGTGCAAGCGTGCTGGCTTTTTTGTGTTAGTGGGTTAGTTTAGGTAGTATTTCTTTTACAATGAAAATATAGTTGGGTGCAAGGATAGTCTTTAGTACGGTTACCACTACAAATCCTGTACCGCCTACAAAAAGTGCCGTGTAGCTAGCAATCAAGAATGGCTTCAACTTTTTGCGGTGAGTTTCAACTTGCTTTTCAAAGAGCTCCAAAACTTCATCCTTTTTGAGATTCCAATAGCCCATTTTCTCACCCTGGTACACAAAGTAGTAGATGGTAGTGCAGACTGCCGTGGCGAGAGCTACAATCGCGATGAAAAGGAAAATCATCGACAAAAAACGAAAACTATCATACAAAACCTTTTCTTTTAGCAACATTTCATAGATCTGCGGTGCATTCCCTTTAAAGGTATCAAGCAAGGAACTAACTTCATCAACTGTCATATTCAGCATTTTTGCTAACGCTTGTAAAATTTCATTCATCTTTAATCTTCCTCATCTTCTAATTCAAACACGAAATGTTGTGGTATTAATTTAGAAACGTTTACCATATCTTGTGTCAAAACAGCTTTTTTGTATTTTCCATCTTCATCTTTGTCTTCAAAAAATGTAAGGTAAAAGCCGATGCCTTCAAACTCTTGATACGCCCCATAGCTTTTGTGCTCAAATTCGTACTCGCCATAATTCACACTCGCCTTAAAGCCGAAAATCTTGATAGTATCGCCTTCAAAAATTTCCTCTCCATTTTTGTCGTAGCAACCAGTAGAGCGTGTAAAGAGGTAGCGGGGATTTTTTAAATCTTCAAAAGTTAGGTTTTTTTGAATATCTTCAAAATCCAAAAAGCGTTTTTCTTGTCTGTCGTATGCTCTTAATCTGATCATCATCATCATTTTAGCCCTCCAATCGGTAAGCGTGCGCACCCTGCGTCTGTAATGCTCGTCAAAATATCTCCGAAGGTATTCGCCCATGCGTAATTCCCCTTTTCTTTAAATTCATATACTGTCATTTTCAGGATTTCCTCAACAACTTTTACTTTAAAGTGAAGCATAGTATCTTTATCAAAATCAACGCTTTGTAAAATCAATTTTGAATGGAAAATTTTGCCAAACCCTTCCAATTCTACATAAACATTTGTCCAAGACATAAGGCGGTCATACACCCAACCTCCGCTTAATTTAAAATCAGGTAAATTCACCTTTTTAAACATTCCTGAGATTTTTTTGATTTCATCCTCTTTTTTTGCTCCTGCATAAGGATATCTTTGTGGTTTCATAGTAGTACTTCCTCTCCGATTTTTACTCTATTAAACTGTTCTTCTGTGACTACGAAAACTCCATAATCTCTGATAGTAATGGTGTATAACTTGCCATATCGTCCCTTTTCAATCACTTTCCCACGGATTTCAGCGCCTTTGCTATCAGCTTTATATACAATCATAGGCTTTTGGCTTTCCAAACTTTTCAGCTTGTCAATTTTCCATACCTCGATAACGGCTGATGAGATAATCCATGCCAAGATAATGAATTTCAACAGTTTTTTATCAATCATCAAAATCCTCTTCCGTCATATATCCATCCAACCATGCACGCGCAAAAGCTTCCTGCCCTTCTTTAGTGAAAAATCCTGATAAGTCCAGATGGCAACAGACAATAGTATCTACTAAAGACATGCCATCCTTTTTTGCTTCTTCAAGCATTTCTGCGATTTCATTTGGCAAAATCGGGATTTTCAAGCTTTTTTCTTTTTCTTTAATCTCCAATTGTTTTGCAAGATTTTTTAAGATATTTTCTGCTTTGATGTCTCCAGCTGTGATTTTATTTGTGTCCATTTTTCCTGTTGTTACTGTCATTTTAGGCCTCCTCTACTTCAAAAAGTGCGCTTGATAACATTAATCCAAAACCAGCTTCTTCAAGCTCTTTGCGTGTGTGTGCCGTGCGAAAATCTCCCACTTCGTGCTTGTCCATAAAAAGCCACTTATACTGACGTTTATTATAATTTAAGTAATCATATCCGTTTTTCATATTTTTCATACGAATTTTATAAGTTTTTTCAGTCTCAACATTAAAGCCATTCACCCACGCGCTTAAAAATTTCGTTTCATTATCGTCTTTTGTAATCCACATAAGGATTTCAAGTTCAAACTGCAAACTTTCAAGCGATGAAAAGAAGCTTTTTCCTTGCTCTTTTTGGCGCGTGATAAAATCTCCAACTTTTTCAGGAATAGTTACTAATTCTTTTTGATTATTCATTTTCTAGCTCCTTTAATTTCTTTTCTAATGCTACTTTCTTTTTGCGCAAGTATTCACGCTCTTCGGCTTTTGCGTGAGCAATTTTTGCATATGCACTTTGTGATAATTCTTTATCGCACGGTGCGCCTAAATCTTCTAGCTTTTGGTCTATGATACGGATTGAGCGCGTGTAGGCTGATATCATTTCCTGCTTTAATTTGTCATTCATTTACTTCCTCGATTTCTACAACTATGCGTGGCGTAGGGCTATAAAGCTTTTTGGTAGTGTGTTCTACGATAATGCTATCATCTAGCCAAACGTTTTTAGCATTACTGATACTGTCATATACCGACTTTTCCAAATTATCTAAGTCTGGCTTTTTAGATACGTAAATCTTTTCCGCCAAAAAATCTTCATACTTTTGCTTTGTCTCTTCCTTTGCTCTTTGACCTGGTACTTTGGCAACCTCTTTAGGGGCTTTCATATAAAAGGTAGTTGTGACTTTGATAGCTTTGGTGAAGTAGGCGCCTTTGTAGGTAGCACGTACTAATGCCGTGCACCTACTGCGCCATGCTGTCATATCTTTCTTCTCATATACTCCCGCGTGCCTGCCTTTGATGGTTGCCTTTGGCCGTGATTGCGGTTTAGGTTCAATATCTAGTACTAACGTTTCTTTCATCAATACCCCTCAAGCGTTGCCTCAATCAAGCCAATGCAAGCTTCACGGATAGCTTGACGGTCGTCATGGTCTGGGCGCTCACTTTGTACCCTCAAGATAGCATTATGCACCTCTTCAGTGATAGACCTTTGCAAAACACCTTCACTTGCATAGCCTAGTAGATAAGACACGTCCACGCCGAAAATGTCCGCAAGCTCTTTGGCCTTGTCAGGCTTAATCTGGCTTAAGCCCTGCTCCCAATTGCCTACGGTGCGTTGAGACACGCCCAATTTTTGGGCGATAGTCTTTTGCTTAATGTGTTTAAGTTTACGTAGCTGTTTAATCTTATTCATTTGTGAAAACCTCGTTCATTTCTTCTACCAATTCATTGCTATTATAAGGCTCGTCTGCAATCCTTGCGAACCCATGTTTATCAACACCTAGCCTTGTCTTTGTTGTCCATTTTAGATAGATTGACATGCGACAAAATCGGCATAAGAGTGATTTTGCTGTAGGGCCTACTTTACGTGTGTAGCATTCCCCACAAAAAGGGCAATGCACTTCTGCTTTCAAACTAATCATGTTCATGTGATTTCCTCTTTCTTAAAAGTATTGTGTACGCTTGTTAGATAAGTTGTTAAAGGTCATGTAGTGATGTTCATCTACGCCTTTCATCATGCGTGTCAGGAATGGCTCGCCATACCGCTTCTTGATTTGATTGCTTGTAAGGTTGGTTGTTACAATGGTATTGGCACGTTTGTTCAGGATGTTGTACAAAATGCTAGAAGACCATTCGCTTTGCTTTTCCATTCCTAAATCATCTAGTACTAGGTATTTGGCGGAAGCAATCTTGTTTACAAGATGCTCTTCTTGTCCAAAATCAGCTTTAATCTTCATGAATAAATCCGTTACGTTGATAAAGATGGCAATTTCTTTAGTCTTCTCTGATAAGGCCTTTACCATGGCGTAAGCAAGATGGCTCTTACCAGTGCCTGGATTTCCTTGAAAAATAATGTTATTCCGTGCACCATGCTCCCACTCATCACAAATCCTTTTAGCAAAAGCAAGCTTTTCTGCTTCATTTTCTGTTGGGGTGTCAAAATTCTCTAGTGTCGCATTTTGCAAGACTTCATCATAAAGAGAAAACTTCTCTAGATAGAAGAGGCGCTCACGCTCTTTCTCTTCTTCTGCGATACGATCAATGACAAGCTGATTTTCTTCATGAATCCGTTCAGATTCGCATAGCCTGCATACAACCTTATCTGTACGCAAGAGCTTAATCAGCTTGATATCATGTTTATCACACTTAGCATTAAGCTCTTCCACACTCTGAGAGTAGCTGATAGCTAGCCTTTCTAAAGTGTCTACTTCCATACCACTTTACCTCCGCAACTACTCCAGCTTGCCATATCAGATAGTACCTGTAATACCACCTCAAGTGATTGTTTTTCAAGTAAGGCTTTTTTTGATTCACTGATAGGGTAGAACTCATGCTCAAACTCCTTGATAATACTATTTACTGTTAGAAGCCCCATTTTTCCCTCATTCTCCTTTCTTCCTCTTCCTCCTTGTCGGCCCTAGACGATCTAGCTCTTTTTACAGCATTGCCTTGCTGAGTCTCTTTCCCTGCTAGACGGTCACCAAGAGTTGTGATTTTACTTGAACTCCAATTTTTTAAGATACCATTGATATAACCTAGATTTGGCTTTCCTTTCAAAACAGATTCATCAAGAGCTTCCACTACCATGTCTTCTCCATAAGTGAAAATCAATCGATCCACATTCTTCATTTCAGATGGGGTGAGCTTCTTTTGGAACTCATCCTCAAACCTCTCATACACGCTTTTTTCTTCACTAGGAAAACTACAACTACTACTACTACTAGTTTCTTCTTCTTCTTCTCTTTCTTGTTCTTCTTCTGTTGCGTTACATTGCGTTACTGTAACGTTACCTGTAGCGTTACATGTAACGTTACCAAGAGCAAGATTTTTCTGTTTCTCCCGATGTTTAGCTACACGGTTGCGTGTCTGTTCTTTGATTTTTTCCATTCCGTCAATGTTCTGATGTTTCTCCCATTTAGGTAAGGTAATCACACCGTCAATTTTTTCAATCATGCCGAACTTTTCAAAAATCTCAAGAGCCATGCGGACTGTATCCAGTGGACGGTGGAATGTTTGCGCAAGCATTTCATCAGTATATACAATGTCTTTAGAGATTGCTAAAATTCCATTGGTATTCAATTTGCCTGCTAGTGTTATAAGCTTAATCCAGATTACAATAATTGCATCACGATCAGGCAAAGCGTCAATCAGGCACATTTTTTCATCGTCAAAAATATCTGTTGTGATTTTTATCCACTTAACCTCTGCCATGTCTACACCTCCTTGACGATAGGCGCTGGCAACGCTAAAGGCTCTCCTTTCAAGCCTTCAGGCCTTTCATTGTCAAACGTAAAGCCTTGGAACTGTCTGCGGATATTCTTGCGGATAGCTTGGCGCTCGTCATATCGCCCAGCTTCGTAAAGTTCCTCTGACAGCTCAAGTACTTTAGCTTCAAACTCCGCTTTTTTCTTCTCTTTCTCTTCTTCAAGCTTGTCTTGACGTACTACATATGCATAAGCAATAGCAACAAAAATGATGATTGTAGCTACACCTAGTAGCTGACTTAAAATTGATGGTTCTTGTAACATTTTTACTATTTCCTTTCTAGTTTAGGCGGTCATAAGCTTATCAAGCTCAAGCTCTGCAACTTCTTCAACAATCGCTTTTTCAGCTTTCAAGTCGTTCAGTAAGTCTTTTAAACTTTCTTTCTTTGCTTTGTATCGATTACGTGATTTCCACATACAATACAACGCAAACCCTTTGTAATGGATTAAAACTGTTTTGTGTGTTGGGTGCATTACAAAATGTTTAAACTCTTCATGTTCCTTCATTTCGTTCGCCCACTGCTTTAGTGTTGTCGTAGATAAATCATTAAATTTTTCTTTCAGACTTTCATATCCGCCCCATTCAGCTTTTTCTGACTGTGCGACAGGGCGGAAATTAACATTATCAATTACTGGCATTTTTCTGCCTCCTGTGATATACTAAACATAGATAAATTTTAAGGAAGGGACGATTGCAGTCGCCCTTTTTTTTGTGCTTTTTTCAGCAATAAATTGTGTTTAAACGTTCGATTTGTAGTTTGACATTCATGCTTGGCTCCCATGATGCCCAATACTTTAAAGCGTCTTGAGCGTACTTCTTCGGTAGTAAATCGTACCTGCTCACGCAAAAGTATTCTTTGAAGTCTGCTTCAGCTTGTTTAAAGACTGTCTTTGCGAACGACTTATCCGCATAGGCTGGGCTATTAAATCCGCCTAGACACTCAACCACACGCGCTTTACGCTTTTTCAGCAAGACTTGAGCAAATCCTGGATGGATTGGTTGCTCCTTCTTGAGATAGTCGATATCCTCAATCATTGTCGCTTGCTGTTCACGCAACTTCTTCTGACCTGTAAACAAAGCGATAAAGGCGTCTTCGTCTAAATCCTTGCGGATATATCCACCTTCGCGTTGGATTGCTGGAAGTACTTCTGAGGTGACCCAATGTTTAAACGCTTTTGCCTGCGGTAACTTACAAGCTAAAATCAATGCATACAAGCCAGATTCATTTACTACTGCGACTTCCTGCGCTCCCCCAAGGGTGTCCAGAATTTGGACTCCCCTATCAATATCGTCTACATGACTTGCTAGCGCCTGCCTAGCATTTTTATATCCTAGAATGCTAGCTACTTCTTTAGCTACAAACCATACCTTACCGCCAATCTTTGAGGTGCGAACGTCAACGCCATTAAAATTAAAAACTTCGTACATATCTTTTTCTCCTTCTAGCTAATTTCTTCAAGCTTTTCCCATGACTCCGACAACTTCAACTTCTTATGAATAAGAAGCTTTAAATCATCACTACCTTTTCCTTTTTTAAAGAGCTGAGTGATAGCTGATGGTGTGACACCTGCGACTATTGCAAGGTCTGTCTTGCTCCACCCTTTTTCCTTTAAGCTAGCTTCCGCTAGGCTTGCCCATTTCTTCTGTTGGTCTTTCATATGACCGCCTCCTTTTTTAAGTTGAGTTACTATAAGTTAAAGAAAATGTGAAAAGTTTTTTTATTTTTTTTAAAAAAATGTTGACAATGAAAATTAATTCTTATATAATAAGAGTGTAGAAAAAAGCTATAAAAAACTATAAAAAGTTTTAAAAAGCTGATAAGAATAGTCTTTTTAAAGGTACAACAAAAAAATAAAGAAAAATAAAGTACATTAAAGGTATACAAAAAAACAGAAAGCTTTTTTGATTTAACTTTTAACAATCTCTTTAATCTTGAGATAATAATACCACTTTAGAAAGAACTTGTCAACAGTTTTTCATCTTTTTTTTGCATTTTTTTGGATTATATTTAATCTTTTTATAGATTATATTTAATCTTATGTATATAAAGTATCAAATATAATCTTAAAACGCTAATATTTGGATAAAAAAGGGGGTGCATTTTATATGCTACCTGTATATGAAGCCGTGAAAAAGCTTTGTAAAAGTAGAGGTCTATCCTTTAATGATGTCGAAGAAGGCATAGGTGTAGGCAAAAACACCTTATATGGCCTAAAAAGAAATCATCCTTCCATGGAAAGAGTAATGCAACTTGCCGACTTTTTTGACGTGTCGGTGGATTTTTTGCTAGGTCGCACGAATGAAGAAAATCCTAGAGAGATTGTAAAAGAGGCTCTTGAAAGTGAAGATCCGAAAGAGCTTGAGTTTGATGAATTTTTCTCAATGGACATAAAAAAAGACGGTCAAAAAATTACTGACCGCGACAAAAGAATCATAAAAGCTATGATAGACTCATATCTAAAAGAGTCTACAATATAGTAGAAAACAAAAAAAGCCTCATGCTCGCAAAGTTTGGAGACTCTGAGCATGAGGCATAACTTGTATAGTAAAAGGCTTTAAAAAGCTCTCTTTACTATACCCATTTTATCAAAAAAGTGAGGTAAAAGCAAATGTGGATGGAAGAAAGAGAAAACGGGAAATATAAATTCCATGAAAGATACAAGGATCCGTACACTGAAAAGTGGAAAAAGATATCTATAACGCTTGATAGCAAGTCCCCCCGTGCAAAAAAGGAAGCGCAAAAGATACTAGATGAAAAGATAGCTGAAAAGCTACAAAGTCTCACTACTACTGATATGCTTTTCACGGACGTGCTAAACGACTGGTGGGAACTTCATAAAAAGTCTATCAAGCCTTCTACCATAAAAACCATGGTATATGCTGTAGATGAAATCAAAGAAAGTTTTGCGCCTGACGTGAAAATAAAAAATATCACTGCAAAGTACACCCAACAATTTTTCACGGATTCTGAGGAAAATCATATCAAGCTCAAAAAGCAAAAATCCGTATTAAGCATGGTCTTTAAGTATGCACTTGATATGGAGCTGATAGATAGCAATCCCGTTCAGCGTGTGAGACTTCCTAAAAAGGTTGTCACATATGAGACCATGGAGCGGATTGAGGATAAATTCCTTGAGCAAAGTGAATTAAAGAGACTTCTGAAGGCCATGAAGAAGTACAATAGAGGCTACCATGTAGCCCGTATGGCTGAATTTATGGCGCTGAACGGTTGCCGTGTCGGGGAGGCGGGTGCCTTGAAGTTTGAGAATTATGACCGAGAAAATAAGACTATCACTATCAATGGTACTTTAGACCCCACGCGCAAAGGGTCTGAGGGCATTAAGACCACGCCCAAAACTTTATCATCTATAAGAGTTGTTGACTTGACCAAAAAAGAGATAGAAATCATCGAAGAGTTTATTGAGCTACATGAGCTAAGAAAGAGTACCAATCCAAATTATAAAGACATGGGCTTCATCTTCGTATCAGCTAATGGAATTCCGATTCATAAGTCAAGTATCGGCAAGCTCATGAAAAAGGCAAACGATACTTTAAAGAATCCAATCCAAAAGCCACTTCACCCGCATATCCTACGGCATACGCTAATCAGTACGCTTGCTGAAAATAACATTCCCTTGAAGGCCATCACTCAAAGGGTTGGGCATAAAGACAATGGAAAGACCACAATGGAAATCTATACCCATGTAACCAAAAATATCAAGTCCAAAGTTGTTGATGTCCTGGACAAAATTTATAAATAGTTTTGCCCCCTTTTTGCCCCCTGGCACATAAAAATAAAAACCGCTACTCCTAAGAATAGCGGTTTAATCATGTTTTTAAGCTACTAATGT
>ERZ772920.1219-NODE-1219-length-13491-cov-10.421107_pt1 | contig 13491 bp, 11 predicted proteins | sample MGYA00511469_ERZ772920 | MGnify/ENA primary metagenome ERZ772920 (study PRJEB29015, sample SAMEA2738069) | human oral metagenome | biome: human oral; feature: human-associated habitat; material: saliva | place: China | collected 2216 ... | reverse complement strand
AAACCACGCTCTTTTAGCTCATCAAAAATGTGCATGTGTCTTTTCTCCTTTATAAAATATTGTTTCTACCTATTGTATCACAAACTTGATTAATAGCCTAGTGGAATAGGGAAGAAAGTGGCTATTTTATTGAAAGTTTCCCTTTTATGGTATAATAGAGAAAGCGAGGACATTCATGAAAGAAAGAATTAATGAATTAAAAACAAAAATGCTGCATTTTTTCCAGCAGCTAATGCAACGAATTGCAAAATGGAAGAAAAGACTAGCAGATAAGAAAATCGATAAAAAGGCGACCTCTTCTGATAAGGTTAGAAGGGCAGGATCTAATTTTGCTAAGGTTTTGAGTGGGTTTAAAATAGTTTTTAATACTCTCTTTATCTTAGGTTTTATCGGTGGACTGTTTGGCGCTGGTGTGGCTATGGGTTATGGAGTCGCTCTATTTGACAAGGCCCAGGTGCCTCAAGCAGAAGAGTTGGTCAAGCAAGTGAAGGATATTGCTTCCATCTCAGAAATCACTTATTCTGACGGCAGTACCATTGCCTCGATCGAGGGCGATTTGTTGCGTACTTCAGTCGCTTCAGATGCTATCTCAGACAACCTTAAGAAAGCTATTGTTGCGACAGAGGACGAGCATTTCAATGAGCACAAGGGAGTTGTGCCTAAGGCTGTTATTCGTGCGACCTTGGGAACCTTTGTCGGTCTAGGCTCGTCTAGTGGTGGTTCGACCTTGACCCAGCAGGTCATCAAGCAGCAAGTGGTGGGGGATGCTCCAACTCTAGCTCGTAAGGCTAAAGAGATTATTGATGCTCTAGCTTTAGAACGGGCTATGGGTAAGGATGAGATCTTGACAACCTACCTTAACATTGCTCCTTTTGGTCGCAATCATAAAGGTCAAAATATTGCAGGTGCCCAGCAGGCTGCAGAAGGAATCTTTGGGGTCAATGCTTCGGATTTAACGGTCCCTCAAGCAGCCTTTATCGCAGGATTGCCACAGAGTCCAATCAGTTACTCTCCTTATGAATCTGATGGTAGTATGAAGAGTGATGAGGACATGGCTTTGGGAATCAAGCGTGCCAAGGATGTCCTCTACAACATGTACCGGACAGGAGCTCTAAGTCAGGAAGACTACGATAAGTACAAAGATTATGACTTTAAGAAAGACTTCCTACCATCAGGTAGTGTTAGTGGTACTTCGCGTGACTATCTCTACTATGCAACCTTGGCAGAAGCTACTGACCGCATGTACGACTACCTCGTCCAACGAGATAATGTCTCTGCGCAAGAATTAAAGAATGAGTCCATTCAGAAATCCTATCGTGATTTAGCCACTAAGGAAATTGAAAATGGTGGATATAAGATTACGACAACTATCAATAAAAATGTTCATGCTGCGATGCAAAATGCGGTTGCGACCTACGGCTATCTGCTAGATGATTCGACAGGTCAGCCTGAGGTGGGGAATGTCCTCATGGACAACCAAACGGGAGCTATCCTTGGATTTGTTGGTGGCCGTAATTATCAAGAAAATCAGAACAATCACGCTATCGATACCAAGCGTTCTCCAGCTTCAACCACAAAACCTATATTGGCCTATGGTATCGCTATTGACCAAGGTTTGATGGGAAGTGCAAGTATCTTATCAAACTATCCTACCAACTTTTCAAATGGAAATCCTATCATGTATGTCAATAGTCCTGGTACAGGCATGATGACATTGGGAGAAGCCCTTAACTACTCATGGAATATCCCGGCCTACTGGACTTATCGTACGCTTCGAGAGAAGGGTGTTGATGTCAAAGGCTATATGGAAAAAATGGGTTACGAAATCCCAGAATATGGGATTGAAAGTTTACCGATGGGTGGAGGGATTGACGTTACAGTTGCCCAGCATACCAACGGGTATCAAACTCTGGCCAACAATGGAGTTTACCATAAGAAACATATGATCGCGAAGATCGAGTCAACGGATGGCCGACTGGTATACGAGCACAAGGATGAGCCTGTCCAAGTTTATTCAAAAGCGACAGCAACCATCATGCAAAGTCTCCTTCGAGATGTCATTTCATCTCGGATTACTTCAAGTTTCCAGACGGATTTGACGACTATCAATCCATCCCTAGCTCGTGCTGACTGGATCGGAAAAACTGGTACGACCAATGAAGATGAAAATATGTGGCTTATGCTTTCTACACCTCGCTTGACTTTGGGTGGCTGGTTAGGTCACGATGACAACCGACCACTAGCCAAAGGAGCAGGCCACTACCGCAATGCCAACTATATGGCCCACTTGGTCAATGCTATCCAGCAAGCTGAACCTGGAATATGGGGGAATGAGCGCTTTAATCTGGATCCAAGTGTGACCAAGTCGCAAGTTCTCCGATCTACAGGGCAAAAACCAGGCAAGGTTTCCATCAATGGAAAAGAAATAGAAGTTTCTGGATCAACAGTAACGAGCTACTGGGCGACTAAAGAAGGCGCCCCAGTGACCACCTATCGCTTTGCTATTGGAGGAAGCGATGCAGATTATCTGAACGCATGGAAGAATATTCTAGGAAGCATTCCAGCAGTGACTCCTCCAAGCTCAAGTTCAAGCAGTAGCTCTGGAAGTTCAAGTTCGAGTGGAAATACTCAAAGTGGTTCTTCAGGACGTTCACGTCTATTTAATCGTTAAGAAAGAGTAGTAGCAAGGTTAGTAATTTCTCCTTGTTGCTACTTTTTTCTTTGTTGGTTTCGTGTTACAATAATAATATGAATCATTATCAGAAAAAGATTGTTAAGGGAACAGTATATTCGCTACTCTCAGGCCTAATCTGGGGGATTTGTGGGATTTTAGGAGAGTATTTTTTCACTCATTATCCAGTGTCTTCTGGATGGATTACTTCTATGCGTTTACTAGTGGCAGGGAGTTTGGTTTTAGGTTTATCTGCTTTTCAGTTGCGTAGCCGCTTGTTGGACATCTGGCGTGATAAGAAAAATTATCTACCTTTTTTAGCCTATGCTATTCTAGGTATTTTTTCTGTGCAGTTTTTCTTCTATCTCTGCGTTGAGTATTCCAATGCGACGACGGCGACCATTTTGCAATTTATCAGCCCTGTTTTTATCCTGTTTTACAATCGAATCATTTACCAGAAGAAGGCTTCTATTACAGCTGTTTTCTGTGTTTTGATTGCCATGCTAGGTGTTTTTTTGATGGCTACAAAAGGGGATTTGTCCCAGTTATCCATGACTCCTTTGGCTCTAGTGACAGGTTTGCTCAGTGCAGTAGGGGTCATGTTTAATGTTATCCTTCCCCAACGCTTTGCACGGCGCTACGGTTTCGTTCCGACTGTTGGTTGGGGGATGATTCTGGCAGGGCTCTTTAGTAATTTCCTTTACCCTATTTATGGGATAAGTTTTCAAGTGGATTTGGTAAGTGTGCTGATTTGTCTGACGATTGCCGTGTTTGGAACTGCTTTTGCCTTCTTCTTATCTATGAAGGCTGTGTCACTCGTTTCCCCGCTGGTTGTATCAGTGGTGAGTGCTAGCGAACCGCTTTCTTCAGCTTTATTAAGTGTTCTTTTTCTAGGATTGGTCATGGATGGTTTTTTGACCTTGGCTATGGTGTTGATTATCGTTCCGATGATTTTCTTATCTGTAGAAGAAGCAAAACAAGCCAGGTAAAGATGATTATTTGATAGTTGAGGCTTCAAATTTGAGGCCTTTTTTGGTAGAATAGGTATCATTATAACGAACTAGGAGGCACCTATGACTGCTACAAAAATGAACGCTCAAGAAATTATCCAATTTATCGCCAATGCGGAAAAGAAAACCAGTGTCAAAGTAACTTTTGAGGGAGAACTCGCAACTGCTGTGCCAAGCTCTGTTGTCAAACTAGGAAATGTTTTATTCGGAGACTGGAAGGACGTGGCTCCGCTTCTTGAAGGTTTGGTAGAAAGTAAAGACTATGTTGTCGAGCAAGATGCTCGTAATTCTGCAGTTCCTTTGTTAGATAAACGTGCTATCAATGCTCGTATCGAGCCAGGTGCTATTATCCGTGACCAGGTTGAAATTGGTGACAATGCTGTTATCATGATGGGTGCTGTTATCAATATTGGTGCTGAAATCGGTGCTGGAACCATGATTGACATGGGTGCTATCCTTGGTGGTCGTGCCATCGTTGGGAAGAACAGCCACGTTGGTGCAGGGGCGGTTTTGGCAGGTGTGATTGAGCCAGCTAGTGCTGAACCAGTTCGTGTCGGAGACAATGTTCTTATCGGTGCCAATGCAGTGGTTATCGAAGGAGTCCAAATCGGTAGTGGTTCAGTTGTTGCAGCAGGAGCTATTGTTACCCAAGATGTTCCAGAAAATGTGGTTGTAGCAGGTGTTCCAGCTCGTATCATCAAAGAAATTGATGCCCAAACCCAACAAAAAACAGCGCTTGAGGATGCGCTTCGTACCTTGTAATTGTGAAAGTAAAAAAGAGGCGGAACCCTTTTTCCAGCCTCTTTCTGCTATATAGGAGGACAGATAGATGTTAGATTTGATTCAGACTAGACGAGATTTACACCAGATTCCAGAGATTGGCTTGGAGGAGTTCAAGACTCAGGCTTATTTGCTGGATGTGATTGAGAAATTGACTGCGGGCAAGGACTTTGTTCAAGTTCGTACTTGGCGGACAGGAATTTTGGTCTACCTGCAGGGAAGTCAGCCGGAACGAACCATTGGTTGGCGAACAGATATTGATGGCCTGCCTATCGTCGAACAAACAGGTCTACCTTTCGCTTCTCAGCACCAAGGTCGCATGCATGCTTGTGGCCATGATTTTCATATGACTATTGCCTTAGGCTGTCTCGAGCGTGCTCTTGAGGAGCAACCCAAGAATAATCTGCTCTTCCTATTTCAGCCTGCTGAAGAAAATGAAGCTGGTGGCATGCTCATGTATGAGGACGGTGCTTTTGGAGACTGGCTACCAGACCAGTTTTATGGACTCCATGTTCGTCCGGATCTAAAGGTTGGACAGATTGCGACCAATACCCATACGCTCTTTGCAGGGACTTGTGAGGTGAAGATTCGTTTCAAAGGAAAAGGGGGACATGCAGCCTTTCCGCATGAAGCCAATGACGCCTTGGTGGCTGCTAGTTACTTTGTAACCCAAGTACAGTCAGTTGTCAGCCGCAATGTCAATCCCGTCGAGGGAGCGGTGGTTACCTTTGGTGTTTTCCAAGCTGGAACAACCAACAATGTCATTACAGACACAGCATTTTTACACGGAACCATTCGCGCCTTGACTCAGGAAATGAGCCTCTTGGTACAAAAAAGAGTCAAGACAGTCGCAGAAGGGGTTGCAGCAGCCTTTGATATGGAAGTCGAAGTAGAACTCAAGCAAGGAGGCTACCTACCTGTTGAGAACAATCCAGCCTTGGCGCGTGAACTGATGGACTTTTTTGAAGAGAAAGATGGAATCGAGTTGATTGATATCGAGCCTGCTATGACAGGCGAGGACTTTGGTTATCTCCTTTCGAAGGTAGATGGCGTTATGTTCTGGCTAGGTATCGATAGTCCCTACGCTCTTCATCACCCTCAGATGAGTCCTAAGGAAGAAGCTTTAGCTATTGGGGTGGATGCGGTCTCTAGTTTCCTGAAAAAGAAGGCAGCAGAGTAGAGGAATTGTCTATGAAAGCAGAACTACGCAAGAAAATTTTGCAAGAAATGAAGGCTTTATCTCAGGAGCAAAAACGGGCTATGGATCGAGCTTTAACCGAGCGTTTCTTACATCATCCCTTTTACCAAGAAGCTAAGAACATCGCAACCTATCTCTCTTTCCCTCATGAATTTCAAACGCAAGAACTGATTGAGCAGGCGCTGAAGGACGGCAAGAAGGTTTTGATACCCAAAACCTATCCCAAGGGGCGCATGGAGTTTGTGGTCTATCATCCGCAGCAGTTGGTAAAAACTTCCTTTGGTTTACTGGAACCGCAAGGAGACTTGGAAGTGGTGGAACTGTCTCAGATTGATTTGATTCATGTTCCAGGGCTAGCTTTTACGACAGAAGGCTATCGAATCGGATATGGTGGAGGATACTACGACCGCTATCTAGAACATTTTACTGGTCATACTTTGAGTACGGTTTATCCTTGTCAAATTCAGGAGTTTAACTTGGAAGACCATGATATTCCCGTCCAGGAGGTGCTAATCTATGAAGGAAATCTTTGATAAACGTTATCCTGTGACTAGTTTCTTCCTCCTAGTAACCGCATTGGTCTTTCTCTTGATGTTGGTTCTTACAGGTTTAAATTTTGAACGAGCAGATACCTTGCTTCAGTTTGGAGCCATGTATGGACCGATCATTCGCCTGTTCCCTGAGCAGATTTGGCGCCTTTTTTCGGCTATATTTGTGCATATTGGATGGGAGCATTTCATTGTCAATATGATTTCGCTCTACTTTCTTGGACGACAGGTTGAGGAGATTTTCGGCTCCAAGCAGTTCTTCCTTCTCTATCTCTTATCAGGAATGATGGGCAATCTCTTTGTGTTTGCATTTACACCGAAAGTTGTCGCAGCTGGAGCATCCACTTCTCTCTACGGGTTATTTGCTGCGATTATCGTCCTGCGTTACGCAACTCGCAACCCCTATATTCAGCAGTTGGGGCAATCCTATCTGACACTTTTCGTGATCAATATCATTGGAAGTGTTCTGATTCCAGGAATCAGCCTAGCAGGCCATATCGGAGGTGCAGTAGGCGGTGCCTTTCTAGCAGTCATCTTTCCAGTCAAATGGGAGAGAAGGATGTACAGTACCAGCCAGCGAATCGGAGCAACTGTACTTTTTATCGCACTAGCCATTTTCCTTTGCTATAAGGGAATGACCTATGTGTAGGGGGGATAGTTAAATGCGAGCACCGATTCGGTTGCTAATAAGTCATCTGCAAAGATGGCTTTTTTGTTGCAATCGTCAACAAAAAACAAAGCCCTTATTTAAGAGCTTTGTTTTTCTTCTATTCTCCCTCAGCTAACTCTTTTCCGAGTTGGATGAGGTAGTCTTTCAAGTCATCTTTAACTTGGGGGTGTTTGAGAGCGTAGTCGATGGAGGTTTTCATAAAGCCAAACTTATCTCCGACATCGTAACGAGCCCCTTTGAACTCACGAGCAAATACACGTTGTGTTTTATTGAGGGTATCGATTGCATCTGTCAGCTGAATTTCATTTCCTGCACCTGGAGCTTGGTTTTCGAGGATTTGGAAAATTTCAGGAGTGAGGAGGTAGCGTCCGATGATAGCAAGGTCGCTAGGAGCATCCTCTGGTGCAGGTTTTTCAACGAAGGTTTCAACGCTATAAAGGCCGTCTTTTCCTTCGCCTTGTGGAGCAATAACCCCGTAAGCAGAGACTTCGTCGTGAGGGACTGGCATAACAGCGATAGTAGACGCGTGGGTACGCTCGTAGTCATCCATGAGTTGTTTGGTAAGTGGAACAGCCTTTTCGTCCGTGATATCCATCAAATCATCACCAAGCATAACGACAAAAGGTTCATTTCCAACGAAAGCTTTGGCTTGCAAAACAGCATCGCCGAGACCACGTGGATGTGTTTGGCGGATAAAATGCAGGCGCATGCCGGTTGTCTCATCAACCAGCTTCAAAAGATCGGTTTTCCCTTTTTCTTTAAGGTTATATTCCAATTCGAAGTTTGAATCGAAGTGGTCCTCGATGGAACGTTTTGACTTACCAGTAACAACCAAGATGTCTTCGATTCCAGATTTGAGGGCTTCTTCAACGATAAACTGGATAGTTGGCTTGTCTACGATTGGCAACATTTCCTTGGCCAAGGCCTTAGTTGCTGGGAGGAAGCGAGTTCCCAATCCAGCTGCAGGGATGACTGCTTTTCTGACTTTTTGTTTCATGATGTTCCTTTCTATAAGGGTCTACGACCATTCGTTTTCTGCTTTAAATTCATTGCTCATGATGTCAGTGATTGCTTCTTTGATGTTGACACCTTCGTAGATGACTCGGTAAATAGCCTGTGTGATTGGCATGTAGACACCCAATTCCTGAGCCAGCTCGTAAGCTGCTCGAGTTGTTGAAATGCCTTCGATGACCATGCCCATGTTTGCTTCGATGTCTGCGAGGGATTCTCCACGACCGAGAGCATCACCGGCCCTCCAGTTACGAGAGTGGACAGATGTCCCCGTTACGATCAAATCCCCAACTCCAGAAAGCCCGCTATAAGTCAGAGGATTGGCTCCAAGAGCGACCCCTAGACGGGTGATTTCAGCCAAGCCACGGGCAATGATAGCCGCCTTGGCATTGTCGCCAAATCCTAGACCATGTAGTGCTCCAGCGCCAACTGCGATGATGTTTTTGAGAGCACCAGCGGTTTCAACTCCGATAACATCCGTATTAGTATAGAGACGGAAGTAGTGATTGCTAAAGAGATTTTGGACGTACTGGGCAGTTTCAAGATCTTTGGAGGCTGCGGTAATCAAAGTAATATCGCGTACAATCGTTTCCTCAGCATGGCTAGGTCCTGAAACAACAACGACTTCACTACGGAGATCGACTGGAATTTCCTCTTCAAGAATAGTTGATAGACGTTTGTGGCTATCTGGTTCCAATCCTTTGGAGGCATGCATGATGACAACCTTGTGATTGAGCACCTTTGCTACTTGTTGGGCAACCAGTCTCGTTACTTTTGTTGGGACTACAAATAAAACAGCATCCACATCCTTGAGTGTTTCTTCCAAGTCATGATAGGCTTTGATTTTTTCGTCGAGTAGGATATCTTTGAAGTAGCGTTTGTTTGTATGTTGGTTATTGATTTCATCAATTTGGTCAGAAATATTTCCCCAAATTCGAACCTCGTGTCCATTGTCGTTTAGGACCTGCGAAAGGGCAGTTCCCCAAGAACCAGGACCCAAGACAGCGATGGTTTGTTTCTTCATCTTTTCCTCCTTGTAAGAGTTCTTCCTTTCATTTTACCATAAAAAGCCTTTTCATGCATCACCTGTAGATGAAAGCGCACTAATTTATAATAAGGAGACTTCTTTGACAAGATGTCTCTTTTTTGCTAGAATAGCATCAATATGAACGAATGAGAAGGAGCTGACGCAGGATGTCGCTCCCTTTATCTATTTTATTAGGAGGAAATATGCTCATTAAAAAAATAAAAACCTATAAATGGCAAGCCTTGGCATCCTTAATGATGACAGGCTTGATGGTTGCGAGTTCGCTCTTGCAACCGCGCTATTTGCAAGAGGTGTTAGAGGCTTTGTTGGCCGGTCAAAATGAGGCTATTTATAGTATTGGCGCTTGGTTGATAGGAGTAGCCCTAGTCGGTCTGGTTGCAGGTGGGGTCAATGTAACGCTTGCAGCCTACATTGCTCAAGGAGTGTCTTCGGACCTTCGTGAAGACGCTTTTCGCAAGATCCAGACTTTTTCTTATGCCAATATCGAGCAATTCAATGCGGGTAACCTTGTCGTCCGTATGACCAATGATATCAACCAAATTCAGAACGTGGTGATGATGGCTTTTCAAATTCTTTTCCGTCTCCCTCTTCTCTTTATCGGTTCCTTTATCTTGGCGGTTCACACTCTTCCGTCGCTTTGGTGGGTGATTGTCCTCATGGTGCTCCTAATCTTTGCACTAACTGCCATCATGATGGGGATGATGGGGCCACGATTTGCCAAATTTCAAACCCTTCTTGAACGGATCAATGCTATCGCTAAGGAAAATCTACGTGGTGTGCGCGTAGTCAAATCCTTTGTACAAGAAAAAGCACAATTTGACAAATTTACCGAGGTTTCTGATGAACTTCTCGGCCAAAATCTTTATATCGGTTATGCCTTCTCAGTTATAGAACCCGTTATGATGCTAGTCGGCTATGGAGCGGTCTTTCTCTCTATCTGGTTGGTAGCAGGCATGGCTCAGTCAGATCCGTCTGTAGTGGGCTCGATTGCTTCCTTTATCAACTATCTCAGCCAGATTATCTTTACTATTATCATGGTTGGATTTTTAGGAAATTCTGTCAGCCGTGCCATGATTTCTTTGCGTCGTATCCGTGAGATTCTAGATACCGAGCCAGCGATGACCTTTAAAGATCTCCCAGATGAAGAGTTAGAAGGAAGTCTCTCTTTTGAAAATGTGACCTTCACCTATCCCAATGATGACGAACCTATGCTGAAGAATGTAACCTTTGATGTTGCGCCTGGTCAGATGGTCGGTGTGGTTGGAGCGACTGGAGCAGGGAAGTCCACTCTAGCTCAGTTAATTCCACGACTGTTTGATCCACAGGAGGGATCTATCAAGATTGGTGGCAAGGATATTCGAGACGTCAGCGAGGGAACCTTACGTAAAACAGTTTCCATTGTCTTGCAACGTGCTATTCTCTTTAGTGGGACCATTGCAGATAATCTTCGTCAAGGGAAAGGCAATGCCAGCGTGTCAGAAATGGAACGTGCAGCACGAATTGCCCAAGCCAGCGAATTTATCGGACGCATGGAAAACAAATTTGAGAGTCAGGTCGAAGAACGTGGCACCAACTTTTCTGGTGGACAAAAACAACGGATGTCCATTGCCCGTGGGATTGTCAGCAATCCCCGTATCCTGATTTTTGACGATTCGACTTCAGCCCTAGATGCCAAGTCAGAAAGACTCGTGCAGGAAGCTTTGAATAAAGATCTGAAAGGGACAACAACTATTATCATCGCTCAAAAGATCAGTTCAGTCGTCCATGCGGACAAGATTTTGGTCTTGGATCAAGGGCGTTTGATTGGAGAAGGACGGCATGCAGACTTGGTAGCTAACAATGCCGTCTACCGCGAAATCTACGAAACACAAAAGGGAAAGGAGGAATAAAATGAAAACCGTTCGATTTTTCTGGAATTATTTTAAAGTTTACAAGTTCTCCTTTGTCATTGTGGTTCTGATGGTTGCAGTTGCGACGATTGCCCAAGCCCTCTTTCCAGTTTTTTCAGGTCAAGCAGTGACAGAGCTCGCTAACCTAGTTCTGGCTTATCAAAATGGAACTTCCGAACTAGCCTGGCAGAGTTTGTCAGCTCTGATGCTGAATCTAGCTCTAGTTGTCCTCGCCTTAGTGGTATCCAGTTTGATTTACATGACCTTGATGACCCGTGTGATTGCTGAGTCAACAAATGAGATGCGTAAGGGCCTCTTTGGCAAACTCTCTCGTTTGACGGTTTCTTTCTTTGACCGCCATCAGGATGGCGATATCCTTTCTCGCTTCACGAGTGACTTGGACAACATCCTTCAAGCCTTCAATGAAAGCCTAGTTCAGGTTATGAGCAATATTGCTCTTTACATCGGTTTGATTTTTGTCATGTTTTCAAGAAATGTGACGCTCGCCCTGATAACAGTAGCCAGTACTCCAGTAGCCTTTCTCATGTTGGTTTTCATCGTGAAAATGGCCCGCAAATACACTAATCTCCAGCAAAAAGAGGTTGGGAAACTCAACGCCTACATGGATGAGAGTATTTCTGGACAGAAAGCTGTTATCGTACAAGGAATTCAAGACGACATCGTAGCAGGCTTTGTGGAGCAAAATGAGCGCGTGCGCAAGGCAACCTTTAAAGGGAGAATGTTCTCAGGCATCCTCTTTCCTGTTATGAATGGGATGAGCTTGGTCAATACGGCCATCGTTATTTTTGCAGGTTCTGCGGTCTTGCTGAACGATCCAAGTATCGAAACAACGACAGCCCTAGGTTTGATCGTCATGTTTACCCAATTTTCTCAGCAGTACTACCAGCCGATTATCCAGGTGGCTGCGAGTTGGGGGAGCCTCCAGTTGGCCTTTACTGGGGCGGATCGTATCCAAGAAATGTTCGATGCAGAAGAAGAGATTCGTCCGCAAAATGCGCCTGCCTTTACGGAATTGCGAGAAGGCGTTGAAATCAGTCACATTGATTTCTCTTATGTGCCAGACAAGCCGATTTTAAAAGATGTCAGCATTTCAGCTCCTAAGGGGCAGATGATAGCAGTTGTCGGTCCGACTGGTTCGGGAAAAACAACCATCATGAACCTCATCAATCGTTTCTACGATGTGGATGCAGGTAGCATTTGCTTTGATGGCAAAGACATCCGTGACTACGACTTGGACAGCCTGCGGAGCAAGGTCGGGATTGTCTTGCAGGATTCGGTCTTGTTTAGTGGAACGATCCGAGACAATATCCGCTTTGGTGTGCCAGATGCCAGTCAGGAAATGGTCGAAGCAGCTGCCAAGGCAACTCATATTCATGACTACATTGAAAGCTTGCCTGACAAGTATGATACCCTTATTGATGATGAGCAAAACATCTTCTCAACTGGTCAGAAACAATTGATTTCCATCGCCCGGACCTTGATGACAGATCCCCAAGTCCTAATCTTAGATGAAGCGACTTCCAATGTGGATACTGTAACAGAAAGCAAGATTCAACATGCCATGGAGGCCGTTGTAGCAGGACGAACCAGTTTTGTTATTGCCCATCGTCTCAAAACCATCCTCAATGCCGATCAGATTATTGTCCTCAAAGATGGAGAGGTCATTGAACGTGGAAATCATCACGAGTTGCTCAAGCTCGGCGGTTTCTACTCGGAACTGTATCACAATCAATTTGTTTTCGAATAGAAAAGTTGTCCTTATTGGGCAGCTTTTTCTTGTCCATAAAAAATACTTATCACGGTCTTTAAAAAAACATATTAGACAGGAAAGGGTTGGAGTGATAAGATAAGACTGTCGCAAGAAAATCGAAAGGAGACACATCATGGCTAGAACGGTTGTAGGAGTTGCTGCAAATCTATGTCCTGTAGATGCAGAAGGGAAAAACATTCACTCATCTGTATCTTGTAAATTTGCAGAGAGCATTCGTCAAGTCGGTGGTCTCCCTTTAGTAATTCCTGTAGGAGATGAGTCCATTGTGCGCGATTATGTGGAAATGATTGACAAACTCATCTTGACAGGTGGGCAAAATGTCCATCCTCAGTTTTATGGAGAGAAAAAGACCATCGAGAGCGATGATTATAACCTAGTACGTGATGAGTTTGAACTGGCCCTCTTGAAAGAAGCGCTCCGTCAGAATAAACCAATTATGGCAATCTGTCGTGGTGTTCAGCTGGTCAATGTTGCTTTTGGTGGCACTCTCCACCAAGAAATTGAAGGTCACTGGCAAGGCTTGCCTTTTGGGACATCTCATACTATTGAGACAGTAGAAGGAAGCGTGGTGGCTAAGTTGTTTGGCAAAGAAAGTCAGGTCAACTCAGTCCATCGTCAGAGTATCAAAGATCTGGCACCTAATTTCCGTGTGACAGCGGTGGACCCTCGAGATCAGACAGTGGAAGCGATTGAGTCTGTCGACGAGCATCGTATTATCGGTTTACAGTGGCACCCAGAGTTCCTGGTCAATGAAGAAGATGGCAATTTAGAATTATTTGAGTATTTATTAAATGAATTGTAACGGTTAGAATCTCTAGCCGTTTTTTTGTCTTATTTCGTTCAAATTTTAATATTGTAACATTTTTTACGCAAA
>ERZ772920.1218-NODE-1218-length-13493-cov-5.575309_pt1 | contig 13493 bp, 6 predicted proteins | sample MGYA00511469_ERZ772920 | MGnify/ENA primary metagenome ERZ772920 (study PRJEB29015, sample SAMEA2738069) | human oral metagenome | biome: human oral; feature: human-associated habitat; material: saliva | place: China | collected 2216 ... | reverse complement strand
GTTAAAGGTGGAGCCATTTATAATGATGGAGTTGTAGAAGTATCAGGTGGGACAGAAACATCTATTGCTAATAACGCATCTTATAAATATGGAGGAGGTATCTATAATAATGGAAGTTTATTAGTGGATACAGCAAGCTTTGCAAACAACTCTAAAGTTAGCGATGGTACAGCAGGTGATGAAGAAAATAGCGGAAAAGTAAAAGAATATGCTGGTGCTAGTATTTATGCTAAAAAAGATGTAACAATCACACCTAAAGCACAATTTGATGAAAAAGATGTCAGAGTATTAGATCAAGAATCAGCTCTAGTGTTGAAAGGAGCATTAACTAACAAAATTAATGTTTCTATCAGTGAACAAGAAGGTGGAGAGAATAAAGAAACACCTAAACGTCAAGTAGGGTATTTAGTAGCTAAAGGTGATGGGACATATACACCAACAAAAGAAGATGCTAAATTATTGCATTACTTCACAAGAGATACAGAAGGGGTAAGTGATTATTCAGATCATAACTCGTTAGCTAAATGGGATTATGTACTTAATCCAGAAAACAACACAATAGTATTAGGTCAAAGAGCGAAAGTTGTTTATGATGTAAATGCAGACAATGCTAAATTTGAAGATGGAAAAAAAGTTATCGAAGAAATAATAACTTTATATAAACCAGATTTAAATCCACAAGAAACTACGCAAATACCGACAAGAGAGGGGTATAGATTTAAAGGATGGTTTACAACAAAAGATAATCAAAGCGATAAATTTACATTATCAAAAGAGTCATTTGGAGTAACAGGAGATCAAATAGTATCTCCAATACCTAAAGAAAGTATAACAGCTTATGCAGGATGGGAAAAAGAACAAAAAGTAATTTATACGTTTATAAGTGAAACTGTAGGTAAAGAAATACCGTTAGTAGTAGAGGCGTTAAAACCATCAGACAATGCAACTTACATAAAAGGAGAAATAGTAACACCAAAACAACCAACTCAAAAAGAAGTAGTATTAGAAGACGGGAAATGGGTGTTTAAAGGTTATGAGCCAGTAGGACCAGTAACTGTAGAAAATACAGATATTAATTTCAAAGGTACGTGGATTTTTGAAGAAATCAAGACTCCAGAGAAACCGGAGAAACCAGAGAAACCAGAAACACCTGAGACTCCAGAGAAACCAGAGAAACCGGAGAAACCAGAAACTCCAGAGAAACCGGAAACACCGGAAACACCGGAAACTCCAGAGAAGCCAGAAACCCCAGAAACACCAGAGAAACCAGAAACACCAGAGAAACCAGAAACTCCAGAAAAACCAGAGAAACCGGAGACTCCAGAGAAACCGGAGAAACCGGAGAAACCAGAAACACCAGAGACACCAGAGAAACCAGAGAAACCAGAAAAACCTGAGAAACCAGAGAAACCAGAAACACCTGAGACTCCAGAGAAACCGGAAACTCCAGAAAAACCAGGGATACCGAAAAAATTAGAAAATCCAAGTGTTACAGGGAAATCAGAGGTAGTTAAAGAACAAAAAGGAAAACTGGCGAAAACAGGTCAAGCTGAAACAAATACTGGAATAATAGGAGTAGGTTTAATGATGTTAGCTACAATAATTAAGAGACGTAAAAAAAGATAAAACAATCTAGATTTATTTTATATTTTTAAGTTTGAAAAAGACTGAAGGTAAGGATAAATTTTAAAAATAAATATAAATTTAAAATTATCAAATTTAGGATAATTAAATATAATAAAGAAATGCTAAACAAAAAAGTTGTTTAGCATTTTTTTATTTAAAAACTTTTTACATAAAATATAAACATTAAAATATGTGTTTATTTGTAAAATACTGTTTGATATAACAAAATATAAGAAAAATACAATAATAAAATTCTTGAAAAAACGGCTTAAATATTGTAATATAGTAGGGTGTATAATGTTTTTAAGAGTGTATAGAATAATATTAAAATCTATACAATTAAGAATATTTATAATGTAAAAAAGAAAGTTTTTTTAAAACTAAAACAAATTAAATAAAAGAAAGAGAGATTTATTATGGGTCGTAAATGGAATAACATTAAGGAAAAAAAAGCCGCTAAGGACGCTAACACTAGTAAGATATACGCTAAATTTGGTCGTGAAATCTATCAAGCTGCGAAAAGTGGTGAACCAGATCCTGAAAGTAATAGAAATCTAAAAGTTGTTCTTGAAAGAGCAAAAACATATCGTGTACCAAAAAATATTATAGATAGAGCCATTGAAAAAGCAAAAGGTGGTAGTGAAGAAAACTACGACGAATTACGCTATGAAGGTTTCGGAGTTAGCGGAACAATGGTAATTATTGATACTCTAACTAATAACGTTAACCGTACAGCTGCAGAAGTACGTACAGCATTAGGTAAAAATGGAGGTAACTTAGGTGTTACTGGTTCAGTTAACTATATGTTTGATAATACTGCAGTTATCGGTGTTGAAGGAAAAAGTGCAGATGAGTTATTAGAAATCCTTATGGAAGCTGATATTGACGCTCGTGATATCGTTGAAGAAGAAGAATTAGCAATTGTTTATGGTGATCCAGAACACTTCCACGAAATTCAAGAAGCATTAAAGGCTGTAGGTATTGAAGAATTTGAAGTTGCTGAAATTTCAATGATTCCTCAAAATGAAGTAACTTTAAGTGATGAAGATAAAGCTAAATTTGAAAGAATGTTAGAAATGCTTGATGACTGTGAAGATGTTCAACAAGTATATCATAATGTAAACTTAGAAGATTAGGTAGAGCTAATGGTAAAAAAAATAAAAAAGAATAATTCATATAGCTATAATGATAGAAATATAGCTCCAAAATCAACAGCAAATGTACCTGAAGAAACTAATCAAGAAGTACCTGATTTAACAGGAGAAGATGCATCATCTGTAAAGAGAATAATTGCTTATGTAATAGATTTAGCTATTTATTTACCAATAGCACTTTTATTCCAATATACAAGTCGTAACCTTCGAAATATAGGTGGACCTGAGAATGAAAGAAATGCTTTGTATATGATGATTTCAATAATAATTTTTGCGATATTATTATATGGATACTTACCAAGTAATTGGAAAGGACAAACTATAGGAAAAAAAATCTGTAAAATAAGAATAGTTCCTACTGATGGTAAGAAAATAGATTTTTCTAAATATTTAATTAGAGAATTTTTAGCAAAAGTAGTTTTATTCTGGTTTACTATACCGTTAGTATCGTTCTATTTCTTGTATCAAAAATATGTAGCAAGAGAAGCAAATCCTATTTTATTACATGATAATTTACTTAATACAAGAATAGTAAAAGCACAAGAAAAATAAAGTTGTTATAGTTGTCTAAGTCTATATATGATTTAGATGACTATAATTTTATCTAAGAAAAGAGGTGTAAGTATGTTAAAAATAGATAGACATAGTTATATTTTAAATGAATTAAAGAAAAAACACTTAGTTAGGGTAAATCGTTTGGCTATTGATATGAAAGTAACTGAAATGACTATTAGACGTGATTTAAAAGAACTAGAAGATTATGGTCATTTAACTAGAATTCATGGTGGAGCAAAATTAAAACCGAAAAACTTTTATCAAGAAGATAATTTTAATAAAAAAATATCTGTCAATGTTGATGAGAAAAAAGAAATAGCCCGTAAAGTAGCTGGATTAATTAAAAATAATGAAACTATTTTTATCGGAGCAGGAAGTACTACTAGTTATTTAGCGGAATTCTTACAAGATAGAAATATAAATATCGTAACTAACTCTATGACAGTATTTGAACAATTTAAAGATAATCCATCATGTGATCTTATCTTTATCGGAGGAAGGTATAGACCAAAAACAAAAGGTTTTGTAGGATATTTTACACAAGATGCTCTTAGTAAAATAAGTGTAAATAAGGCTTTTGTAGGGGTTAATGGTATTGATTTAGAGAAAGTAACGATATCTGATGAGGAAGAGGGGCGTTGTAATGATACTATATTAAATAACGCAACTGAAAGATATGTGCTTGCGGATCACAGTAAGTTTTCAACTCATGCTTTTTATTCATTTTATAGATTAAAAGATTTAACTGCGATTATTAGTGATGATAAGCTTGATGAAAATATAAAAGAACAATATAAAAAAGAGGTATCAATATTATAAACATAACTAGTCTTTGGATTTGTTTAGTCCATAGGCTAGTTTTTTTATTAAAAAGGCTAGGAAAATTTATTCCTAGCCTTTATTTTTAAATCTATTTGAAAATAGAAGTTTTGAAACTATCTGTTTGTTGAAGAAGTTTCTTGAAGACAGCTTCTTTTAGTTTTGTTGTATTATTTGTAGATACTGATTTACTACCATTGTTATTTGTTTTTATAGTTGCGGCATCTTTAGCTGCAGCTTCTTTGAATAGGGCAAGTAAATCATTATATGAAGAAACTGTTGTTCCATTTATTTCAAATGTTGATAAACCATTTGAAGCTTTGTCTTTAACTTCTTTGTAGTATGCTTTTTTGAATTGTTCTAATGTTGAGAACTTACCATCAGAGATTTTGCTGATGATAAAGTCATCACCTAGAGTATTTTTACCACTGTTCTTAGCTTCTTGTTTATATTTATTAGTAGCATAACCTAGGAATCCTTTTTCATATCCATAGTAACCCCATAATCTAAATGTATTATGTTTAAATGACATTCCTCCAGGAGAACCTTCACTTGTGTTACCACCGTAGATACCTGTCATCATAGGCACGTTGACATATGCAGAAGCAAAATCATTAGGTTTATAGATACCGTTTCCTGGTCCGCGGTTTGTCATAAAGTTATTATCTACTAAGTCATCAACTGAGTTAAGTTGAATTTCTTTTTCAGCATCATTTAGAGCACGAACATTGTCAAATTGGTTTTTTGAGTCACCTCTCATTTGTTTATCGACTTTCTTGAACCATAGATTATTTAGTTCTTTATTATTTTGATTAAGAACTGCATCAGCTTCAAGGTTATCTAACATCATAAGAGTATCGTTATAACCTTTCATATAGTTATCAATATCTTCACGTGATTTAAGATCATTTGGATTAGTATTATACCATTGGTTACCATCGTTAGGTCTTTCGAATGCCATATTTAATCCTAATGCTCCGTATTCACCTTGGTGCCCTTGTGTAGCAGGTGATTGAAGCATACCTTGAGCAAAGGCTTCAACATCTGTACCTTCACGGCGACCAAAATCACCGAAGTAAACAAGGCGGTCATTTAAGTGAGTAGTCTCGTGCGTGAAAGCAGAAGCTCCGTATTCACTAATCATATTAGACATTACGAATGTTACTTTAGCACGATTATCATTTGGATTATCGTAAATACTTGCATAAGCTCCAGCAACAGCTCCATTATCACCGTAGTATTCTCCTACAGGTCCGTAGATTTCACGTATTGGAGCGTATACTTCAGTGCTGTTTTTGAATTGGCCGTAACGTTCAGGCCAACCTGGCCAACCGTGACCCCAAACATAGAATCCTTCCCAAACAGGATATACTATATCTTTGAATAATCTATTTTTAACTTTATCAAGAGATAATCTGTGCCAGAAGTCAAGATAATTAATTTGACGTTGTGCGGCTAAATCAATCTCAGGTTTTAGTTTTTCTAAAGTAGTATTGTATTTATTAGCTGTTCCGTAAGACATAGTGTCATAAGTAGAAATTAGGAACATTTCTGTCTTATCTAGATTTAATAATGGAAGAATCATTTTTTTGTGTAATCCACGAGTTAAGTTATCGTAAGCACGGTATTTATGCTCACCAACACCTTCATTTTGAGAAGCTTTTTCTACTACATAGACTTTATCTTTTGTAGCATCGATGAACCAATCGTTCATATTATCGATATTAGTGAATAGTTTTCTATTGTAGTCTAGGAAGCTATTTAAATCTCCAGATTTAGTATATTTAGCTAGAACTTCACCGAAAGCATCATATGTTCTTGAACCACTGATATTATTCTCTTTAGATCCAATTTCAATTAATCTATCAAGAACATCAACATTTTTACCGTAGAAATCAGGTTTGAATAACATTAATTCTTTAATGTTAACATCATCGAATTTAACACCGTAGTAACGATTTAAGTACGTTAAACCTAATAATAGGGCAGCTTTATTTTTCTCAACTTTATCAAGAATCATTTGTTGAGCTGCAGGAGAATTATTAAGTTGGTGATCTTCATTTTCAACTAGTTTAGTTACTAATGTATTTAAATTAGCTTTTACATAGTCGAAACTTTCTTCTAAGAATAGATTTTTAATCGCATTTACTTTATTTGGTCCTGTTCTACCAAGTTTTTGGTAAATTGGATCAGATTGAAGTTCAATAGGGCTTAAGATATCTACGATACCGTTGATTAAAGCACTGTGATCTTTTTGAACGATATTAGGTGTATATTTAATACCTAAGTCAGTTACAGTGTATTCTTTAACATTATTTAAACCTTCATCGCTAGAAGATAAGTTGAAGTAATCTTTTGTTCCATCTGCATAATGAACGATAATTTTGTTTGCATCACTTAAGTCTGTTACAAAGTTATTGTTGTTCATAGGTGTAACTGAAAGAACTTCTTTAGTATTTAAGTTATGGTTCTTATCTAGTTTATTAGCTTGATATACAATGTAATCTTTGTTGTAGAATGGTTGTAATTTTTCAATATTTTTATAAGCTTGTTTGTATTCAGGATTATAGTCTTGAATATTATTGTAGGCTGTTTCGCTAGTAGTTACATTGTTTATTGTATTCATGCAATATGGTTCACTTTCGAATTTATCGGCTGTGATGTTATAACCAGCAACACGAATATCAGCTTCATCTTTAGTTAAATGTTTAAGTTTGTTAGGGTTTTTAGTATCTTTACCCGTACCATCTTCTTCAGAACTATATCCAATTACTCCGAATAATTCTTTTACAAATGGTCCACCATCTTCATCGTTAACATCATTAGAACCAAATATCTCTTGTCCTTTGATTACTTTAGCGTATGTTACGTTATTTTGGACAGTTCCATATGGCCATGTTTTAGCAGAAATACCACCAACATTTCTAGTATTTTTAACATCAAGTACTCCTTTGGCAACAGAGTTTGTTAGTTTTGCTTTAGTACCTGATAACCAGCTATTTAGCATATATGTAACAAAAGGAACAAGCATACTAGCGTTGGCATTATTAGCTGTGATTGTAGCATCAACATAGGCTCTATTAACAAATCCCATATAGTTAGAACCAGCAATACCACCAACTGTTGAGTTATTACCTACAGAGTTGATTTTTCCAATAAATGCTACATTTTCAAGTTTACCATTTTCATCTATTTTATTAACTAATCCAGCAACATCGTTATTACCAGTAACTGAACCAGAAACTTTAACATCTTCGATTAAACCGTTGTTTTTGATATTAAATCCAATAGTCGCAATTTGGTTTTGACCTGGTTTATCTATCTCAACATTTTCAAAGTTAATGTTTTTAATAGTACCACCGTTAATAACATTAAATAAAGGATGTTCTAAATCGTATATACCAAAACGTTTATCACCATCACTTAAAAGCTTACCAGTAAATTCACTAGTAATATAAGATTTTCCGTTAGGAACAATGTTACGAGCGCTCAAGCTTTGACCAAGTTTGAATTCGCCTGAAGGATTAGCTTGAATAGCATTTACTAATTCTCCAAAGTCATAGAAAACATTGTTTTCGCTAGGTTTAGGCTTAGCAATGTGATAAGTATATGTTTCAGCAAAATTATTATTTGCATTACGTTGTACTAAGTTATCAGCTACTGCAGTTACTTTATAGACTTGTTTTCCATCAACTGTAGTTTCTTCGATTTTTTGGACAGCTAATAAATTAGTTTTGTGATCGTTTGAAGTAACTTTTAGATAGTAATCACTTAAATCTTCAGGAATAGAAGATAAACGAGTAGCGTCTATTTCTGTTTTGTTTTCATATTTTATTAAATCAGTTCGTTTAATATCTTTAATTTCAATTTTCTTAAGGTCTAGTTGGATAGGTTGATCAGCAAGAGTTTCAGTTTCTTCACCATTTCCACGGTCATAAACCATAGTAGTAGATAATGTGTACTCTTTGTAGTAGTCAAGGTTATCCAGTAGAGCATCTAGACTATCTTTAGTTAAATCTACAGTTTTTACAACAGTATCACCTTTTTTCAGTGTTGCTTTAATAGATTTAATTTCAGTGTTAGTAGGATTATCTAGAGTATACTTAGCTGTAGCAGAACGGTCTAAGTCTTTTTTCTCGATATTAGTAAAAGTTAATATAGGTTTTTCACTAAGTTTTACTAAGTTCTCAATAGCTTCTGTAAGACTCTTAGTAGCTTCGTCCACTTTGCTTTGAGTAGCATCACTATCGTTAAAGATAGTATTCGCAGATGCTAAAGTATTTTCTAAATCTTTCCATGTTTGAGTAGTGTATTCTTCTTTACGTCTGCTGTTTGCAGAGTTAATAACATTTTGTAAAGCTGTTTTATCTACAGCAAGAGCTTTTATTGCATCTTCTAAAGCTTTGGTAGCTTCATCAATTTCGCTTTGTTTTGGAAGCGGAGATGTTTGGTCATTGACTTCTTTAGCTTTTAATTCTGCTTTTTGGAAGTTGCCCCAAGACTCTTTGCTGTAATCAGCTTCTTTTTTAGTTCCAGCAATATTTAATTGATTTTTCAGCTCAGTTTTATCTACTGTTAAATTATCTATTGCTTTTTTCAGTTTTTCAGCAGCTTCATCAATTTCTTGTTGAGTAGCTTTTGGATTGTTTTTAACATCTTCTGCAGCTTTTTTAACTTTTTCTAATTCGCTCCAACTATCATTGCTGTGGTCTGTATCTTTTTTAGAACTTGCATCAGTTAATTGTTTCTCAAGTTCAGATTTATCTACATTTAAAGCGTCGATAGCAGCTTTAAGTTTAGCAACTTGAGCATCAATATCACTTTGTTTAGTAGACTCAGAGTCATAAATACCTTTAGCAGCGTCTAGGATAGGCTGTAAAGCTTCATAACTAGAAGTAGAATAATCACCAGTCGCAATAGCTTTAGCTTTATCTATTTGTGCTTTTAGGGCTGCTTTATCGATTTTTTCTTCTTGTTTGTCCTCTGGTTTAGGTGTTGGTGTTGGAGTAGGAGTAGGTTGTGGAGCAACTTCTTCCTTAGTACCGACAGCTATTATCTTATTAATAGGTTGTTTTGTAATAGAACTTCCAACTACTTTGCTAGTTGTAACTCCGTTTGTTGTAGTAAATTCTGTTGTTACAGTACGTTCACCGTTGACACCCTCTTGAAGTACTTTAGTTTGTCCTTTAGGCAGGTTTGCATCGTTTTTAGTTACAGTATCAAAAGGAACGACTTCAGTAGAACTCTTAGTAGTGACTACAGGTTTAGTACTAGTATCCGGCGTTGGAGTCGGAGTTGGAGTTGGAGTCGGTGCTGGGCTCGGAGTCGGTGCTGGGCTTGGAGTTGGCGCTGGGCTCGGAGTTGGTGTTGGTGTTGGACTCGGAGTTGGTGTCGGAGTCGGTGTTGGACTCGGAGTTGGTGTTGGACTTGGAGTTGGAGTAGGACTCGGAGCCGGAGTTGGCGTTGGTGTAGGACTCGGAGTTGGAGTCGGAGCCGGTGTTGGTTTTGGACTCGGAGTCGGTTTTGGAGTTGGAGTCGGAGTTGGAGCTGGGCTCGGAGTCGGAGTTGGAGTTGGTTGCGGAGCAACAACTACTTTAGTTCCAACAACAACTACTCTGTTAGTAGGTTGTTTAGTGATAGAATTACTAATAATTTTACTAGTTTTTGAACCGTTAACTTCAGCAACTTCAGTTAAAATAGTACGTTCACCGTTAACTCCTTCTTGAACTACTTTGCTTTGTCCTTTTGGTAGATTTGCATCGTATTGAGTAACAGTTCCAAAAGGAATAGCTTCTGTAGAAACTTTCAATTCCGGTTTATTCTCAACTAATATTTTATCTCCAGTATCAGGTGTTGTTTTATATTGGAATGGAGTAGTTGGTTTAGTTCCTAATTTTTTATTTCCTTCTTTAGTTGAAGAATTAGGTAAAGTGTCTAAATCTTTAAGAGTAAAGTAACCAACATAACAATAACCTTCAATATCTATAACACCATTAGCTAATTCGTTAGAATTATTAATAACTTTTTGATTGTTATATTGAACAAGTTGTTTATTCTCAAAAGCAAATGACTCATAAGGTAAAACTATACTTTGACCCATTGCCCCAATTAATACAACGCTTAGCACTTTATTTCTATGTTTTTTAGAAAGTAAAAGAACTACAAGAACAGCAGAGCCAAGACCTAATCCAGCTAGAGGAAGTGAGCTTTGACCTGTGTTAGGTAATGTTTTTACCTCTGTTGAATTTTTATCTTCTTTGTGCGTGCAGTTAGCTTCTTTTTTATAAACCATATAATAAGTTTCGCCCTCATTTATATCGTTAGGGACGCTTTTCTTAATTAAGGTTTTTTCTGCCTCTGTTAATTCATTTTCCGCTAAGTAAGTGAACTTAACATTAGTGCTTTTTGTTTCAGCAGCATGAACATCAGTTGGTACAAAACTACCAAAAATTAAGGCACCAATAATAACAGGCGCCGCACCAAAAGAAAGCTTTCTAATAGAAAACTTTAAAACTTTATTGTTATTTTTATTATTCTTCATAAAATACCTTTTCTCCTAGTTTGTCTTTTATTGCCATTATATTCTATCAAAAAGAGCGTTTTAATGCAAAGAAAGTAACATAAATTTTAGGATAAAATATTAAAATAAAAGAAGTGAGAATTAGCCTGTAAATTATATAGAAAAAATTATAAAACAAACAAGGTTACTGTAATATAATTTAAAAATTATGGAAAACAATAATCTTGAAGTAGCCAAAGGTTACGGAATGAATAAAAAATAAAGTGGTTTAATAATATATATACTTCTGAAACATTAAAGTAAAAGCAAGTGTAGTTTTCAGTATGTAAAAAAATATAATTATAGTTATGTCAGTTAATCTGACATAATATTAAAATAGTTGCCAGAATAATGTGAAAAATGGTATAATATATAAAAGGGTTGTAATAGAACAGAGAGAGTTATAAAAATTAAAAAAAATTCATATTTATATGAATCAAGGAAGGATGATTTTTATGTCTAGGGACAACAATGATAGGCGGAAAGATAAAGGGATAGTTAAAAAGGCGATTAGTATGGAAACTTTTGTTTTCTTAGGGATTTTCTTTTTAATATTCGGATTAATGGCTCATAAAATGGGAACACCATTAATGTTTAAAACCATGATGGCGACAGCCCATGATTTATTACTAAATACAGTGTTCTTTATAATGGCTATGGCTGTTATAGCAGGAGCAATAAGTGCACTTTTATCGGAGTTCGGAGCGATAGCTTTAATTAATAAAATATTTGCACCTTTGATGAGGCCTCTTTGGGGAATGCCAGGGGCTAGTGTAACTGGGGCGATTGCAACATATTTATCAGACAACCCTGCGATTATTCCATTTGCGAAAGATAAACGATTTGTTTCGTTTTTCAAAAAATACCAAGTACCAGCGTTATGTAACTTAGGTACAGCTTTCGGTATGGGGCTTATCGTAACAATGTTTATGATGGGGCAAGGTGATGGATATATTAAAGCAGCTATTATAGGTAATATAGGGGCAATTATTGGTAGTATTGTCAGTGTACGCTTAATGCTTAGAGAAACTAAAAAATATTACGGTGATGAAGCAAATGATCCAGTTGTTGAAATAACAAATGATGATGATTCACCAGAAAAAGTAAGAATAATAAGAGATGGAAATACATTCCAACGTGTTTTAGATACTTTATTAGAAGGTGGTAAAACAGGGGTTGAAATGGGATTAGCAATTATACCAGGGGTACTTATAGTTTGTACATTTGTAATGATGTTAACATTCAAGATGCCAGCAGATGGTTATACTGGTGCAGCTTATGAAGGTGTTGGATTCTTACCATGGTTAGGAGAAAAATTAACATTTATTCTTGAACCATTATTTGGATTCAAATCAGCAGAAGCAATAGCCTTCCCAATAACTGCATTAGGAGCGGTTGGTGGAGCTATTTCACTAGTACCAGAGTTCCTGAAAAGCGGACTTATAGGAGCTAATGATATTGCAGTATTTACAGCTATGGGTATGTGTTGGAGTGGATACTTAAGTACACATATCGGTATGATGGATGCTTTAGGAGTAAGAAAATTATCTTCAAAAGCTATAATTTCACATACAATCGGTGGTATAGTAGCTGGTATAATAGCCCACTACTTATTCTTATTATTAGGATAGATAAAATAGATTAAAAAAATGCTGAGTACATAATGTGCTTGGTATTTTTTTGCGTTCACAGTCTATGTAGACTATAAATTAAGAAGCCAAATTTTGATAAATAGTATAAGGTATAGTATAATTAACGAAAAGTAGTAAAAGAAGCTAAAAAGACTTTGCAATAGAGTTTTTCAGTATAGTTACTAAGAAAAATAAATTGATGAAATAAATGTTTATAAAGAATAAGAGGGAAAAGATGGAAAATTATAATAATGATAAAAACACATATATCACACGTATGAACAAAACAGCCTTATCTAAATTCGATGTATTAAAACCTTATTTAAAGAAAAAAACTAAAGTACTTGATTATGGTTCAGGAATTTCCCCTGAGTTTATTAAAAGTGTTCAACAAACAGGTGCGAAATACTATGCTTATGATATTTCACCTACAGTACAAAATGAATTAGCTAATTTAAATATCGATGTTATTACAGATGAAAATTTAGCGAAAAGTAAAGAAAAATATGACATTATTTTTTTGTCAAGTGTCTTTCATGAAATAATAAGTTATATGTCTCGTCCGGAGAGAACTAAAGTATTAAAACAAATATATAGAAACTTAAAAAAAGATGGAAAACTTATTATAAGAGATTGGGCCAATAACAATTCGGATAACCTATATACAATAAATACGAAAAGTGAAAAAGCTAGCAAAGAAGTTGATAGATGGGTTAAAAAACTTAAAGAAAATTCAATTATACAAAATGTTGAAAAGATTAATAATAAAGAATACAAAACTACAGAGAAAGAAGCTTATGAAGTTATATTTCATGTGGTTTGGGGCTTGCAATCACTTGAAAGAGAAAGCAAAGAAGAATACAATATTCAAGATTATTTAGAAAAGTGGTTACTTAAGTCATTAAACTTCAAAGTACCTAGCGTAATAGAAGAAAAAGATGAGAGTTATTTACAGTATTTACAAAAATATTTTATATTAGATGAAGTACCTTTTAATACGAAATGTATATTAGTATTAGAAAAAGACATTTAAAGAAACATATAGAAAAGAATTAAGAAATAAATAAACTACTAGATGATGTTTATAAAGCAGGAGAAAAAATGCAATAGTAAATGATAAAAGGACGTAATGTACTTTGACCCCAAAAA
>ERZ772920.1216-NODE-1216-length-13510-cov-5.224823_pt1 | contig 13510 bp, 10 predicted proteins | sample MGYA00511469_ERZ772920 | MGnify/ENA primary metagenome ERZ772920 (study PRJEB29015, sample SAMEA2738069) | human oral metagenome | biome: human oral; feature: human-associated habitat; material: saliva | place: China | collected 2216 ... | reverse complement strand
GTCGAGCGCGAATATTAAGAACAACGTCAATATCTCGGGTTGCCCGAGAGCCCTCATATCCACGCTCACACGCGAGTAACCTCATCATGCTTCCACCGGCGAGGGACCAACCCTGAGGAACTAGATCAGAAATGTCTGCCAACCCAAGCCAGGATTCAAGCTCTGCGCCCTGGGCTGGGATTTTCACCGTTTTCTGATCAGGCACGGCTTATGAGTCCTTTCACCAGACGTTCCGCTTCCCGCTCGCTTCTCGGGTCTTTGGAAACTAGGAGGTCAACCGCAACGTGCAAGGGACGAATCTTAGGCAACTCTTTGACTGCGCGAAGAATAACGTTGGCATCCTGTGCCGGAACTTCACGCAGTGCGTAGATAAATTTCAGGGATTCGAGATTGTGGGGAGTCACATATGCTTCTACGGTAGCCCCGTAAATTTCCGAATATTCGTGGCTGACACCCGTAAGCGCTAATGTTCGTTCGTCCATCAAGTCATGCAGGTCAGCAGAAGGCACAGCATAGAATTGAAGTTTCGCATCTGCACGCACTGCATACTGCCTAAGAGCTTCTACCCCACGTTCGGAGAGGTTATGTGCACGTTCTTTGGCACGGCGGCGTGCATCGGGGGTAAGGGATGCACTGTTACCGTCAAGATAGGCGGCAAGTTGATTGAAAGATGACATCGAGATTTTGCGCCCATGTGCGGAGTGATGCTCGTGCGGGTTATCTGAAACCATCCACCGCCCGGCGATTTTTTGTCCACTCAAAGATCCTCGTTCAAGGCGTGCACGCACGCTTCGGGGGCTCACCCCGGCGTGCTGGGCATATTCCGCGACTGACATCATGGCAAAAACATACCATAAGAGGAATATTTCTGCCATGCTGCCCGGTCGGGAGGAACTTAGCTGACCTCGCCGTCTAGGTAGTACCAGGTGCCGTGTACTTTCTCGAAGCGGGATTTTTCGTGCATGGTACCTTTCACGCGTTCTTCGGCGGGCGTGCCGGGAACTGAGCGGTAGTACGCCACGAACTCGACCGTGCCCGCCGCATCGAAGGGACCGCCCGAAGAGCCCAGAATATCCAGCCGGTACCAGCGCAACGTTTCATCCAACGTTAACTCGGCGGGGCGCGTATGTGGGTGCCAGCTTGCCAGCAGGTAGGGAGCATCGTGCAGGGCGAAGACGGTAAACCGCGAGCGCATCAGAGCCAGCGGTGTGGGCGCGCCCAAGGTTCCGGATGCGGCAAACTCGCCCAGGTACCGCCCGCAGCAGGCACCGTATACCTCGCCGCTTGTGCAGGGGCAGCGGGCTTGAGGGTCGTACAGGGTTGTTTCGCTCATGCACCCCATTCTAAACGTGCGTAAAAAAAAGAGCCTTTATTCGAATAAAGCGGCATTTTTAATGCTTTATTCAAATAAAGGCTCTTTTTATCATCCCAGGAGGGGAGATTTTACAACCAAGCGTGCAGGAGCAGCGGGTTTAGTTGGCGATAGCGCGTGCCGGGGTGTCTGCCGTGGAGGGCTTACCCACGTATGCGCCGCGGTACTTCGCGGCCGGGTGGGAGTCTGCGACCTTAGTCTGGCCCTTGCCGAACAGGCTTTCGCGCAGAGTCTCGCCCTCGTAGGAGGTGCGGTAGCGTCCACGCTTTTGCAGCTCAGGAACCACGAACTCGATGAAGTCCTCGAAGGAGCCAGGTGAAACGTGGTATGCCAGGTTAATACCGTCCAGTCCGCCTTCATCAATCCAGCGTTCGAGCTCGTCGGCCACCTGCTGCGGGTCGCCCACAATAACCTCGCCCATACCGCCGAGAGTGCAGTGCTCGGCAATATCCTTACGCGTCCACTGCTTATCCTTGGCCTGCAGGGTGAAGGGGGTGAGGAAGGACTGAACCGACTCGGTCTTCACATAGTTGAGTACCTCGTCTTCGTCGAACTGCGAAAGGTCCACGCCGGACCAGCCGCCGATAATGGCCTGCGAAGATTCCAGGTTCACGTACTTGCGGTACTCTTCGTACTTTGCCTTCGCCTTCTCTTCGGTTTCGTCCACAATAATGGAGAGCATCGCGAAAACCTTGATTTCGTCGCGACCGCGGCCGTTCTCTTCTGCGCGGTCACGAATGCGGTCGGTAATAATGCGGGTCAGATCGGGGCGCAGCGCACCGATAAACACAACCTCGGCATGCTTGCCCGAGAACTTCTGCCCGCGGCTGGATGCGCCCGCCTGGAAAATCACGGGGGTGCGTTGGGGGCTGGGCTCGGTCAGACCCGCACCAGGCACGCTGAAGTACTTGCCCTTGTGCTGAATCGGGTGCACCTTGGCAGGGTCGGCGTAGATACCCTTCTCGCGGTCTTTGACGACCGCGCCGTCTTCCCAGGAGCCTTCCCAGAGTTTGTAGCAGACATCCAGGAACTCTTCGGCGAGTTCGTATCGGGTGTCGTGCTCAATCTGGGTTTCGAGGCCCTGACATTCGGCGGCGGAAGGCAGGTATGAGGTCACCACGTTAAAGCCCACACGCCCGTTAGTGAGGTGGTCAAGAGAAGCGTACTTGCGGGCAAGCGTGTAAGGCTGCTCGTAGGTGACAGCTGAGGTCACGCCGAAGCCCAGATGCTCGGTCACGGCGGCCATTGCGGAGATCTGCATGAACGGATCGTTCACGGGCACCTGCGCGCCACCTTCGATAGCGGGTGCGGCGGAGTTCTTGTAAATATCGTAGATGCCCACAACATCGGCTAGGAATACGCCGTCGAAGAGGCCCTTCTCAAGGATCTGTGCCAGGTCAGTCCAGTATTTGATGGTGTTGTACTCGGTAGCCCGGGAGCGGGGGTGGCGCCAGAGGTCGAAGCTCTGGTGACCCACACAGGTCATGTCGAATGCGTTAACTGCGATGCGCTTCTTCTGCTCAGCCATCTACGTATCCTTTCGCGAATGTTCAGGTGTTCCTGCACCCCGCGCGCCGCCTCCTTTATAGGTGGTGACCTTCTTGGTAGTCCAAGTTGTACAGGTGGCGCATTCGCGCCGTACTTGCTTCGTGTCCCTTGAAGCCAGATCATCATCTGGAGCACCCCGCTACGGGAGAGGGTTGCCGCCCGGCTAGCCAGAGCTTTACGCCGGGACTCATAATCCTTGATTTTGAGTGTATAAGGGGTGTCGTGGTTGGTGCGATATTATGACGAATATTAATGTTTGTGACTGTCGCCCGTAATATTAAGGGCCGCGTACGTCGCCCGGCGGACAGCAGTGTTCTTTCGATTGCGACGGCAAAATTCGGGAGCAATAATTTGCAGCGGGAGCGTGTTTAACGCTCCCGCTGCCATTCTTCGCTCCCATTTTAGGAAAAGCGTCAAATTATTTAGGAAATGAGATCCATTTCGCGGGCGTCATCCGCAGTGATGGGGTTTATTTCCACCTTGGGCTCAGGGATAGTCTCGTCAGCACCTCGTCCAAACACAGCTCCAAAGCTCAATTTTTTCAGGTCGCTTGGTGCCGTCAGCCAGCCTTTCATTCCGTCACGGTTAAGATCAAGAGCGTAGATTCCATGGTCGATTTCGCCATTACCGTTGAGATCGACAGGTCCATCTGCTGGCCTCAGTACGGCCTCTGGATTGGGCCGATACATGTACCCACGCGCTTGGGGACCAAAGCCTTTGCGTTCGTCCAAGGCCCATTCTTTAAGGGTCGGCATATCCTGCTGCAGGTATCCGAAATATTTGGTTCCATCCGCCTTGGGCACACCGGTAAGCTGATAGTTGTAATTCATAACGCTGAAGTACTGTGGTTTACCTTTTTCGCCTTTCTCATCGGCATCACCACCGTGCTGCAGGCCGAGGTTATGCCCCAGCTCGTGAATAAAAGTACCCACGCGAATATCGCTCATATTACCTTTATTGTTATTCCAGTGTGTCTTCCCCACAGTCACCATGAAATCACGACCTCCCAATTGTCCCAATCCTGATGAGCCGCTCTCCCCATTTTGTTGTTGCACGTAGTAGTCGCCCCAAACCATATAATGAAAGAGTCCATCACGACGCTGATTAAAATGAGAAGCTTTAAACCTGGCCCAGTTCCCAGCGTTGTTACCTATATCGTCGATGAGCACTTGCCACTTGACCTGTTCGCCTCCTCCCAAGTTGTACTTAGGTCCCCGGGCGGCACCGGCATCCAAGTGCAGATTAATACCCGTTCTGCCGTCGGGATTGCTGATATTTATATCCGCGAAAGATTGCACGATTCGATCCAGCTCTTCCTCACTGGCAAGCTCACCGGGCATATAATCCATCTCGACAAAAATGTCTTTATGGTTGGGATCCGCGCCCATCTTAGGGAAATCGATCTCTGGTATGCCATCGTTGTTGATATCGTACCCGTCTCTTTCCAGCTCGTCGGGAATATGATCGCCGTCGCGATCACCCGAGTTGGGGCTCTGAACGGGATCTATATTCTGGTTCTGCGCGGGTGCAGGCTGAGCGGGCTTCGCCTCCACCGCAGAAACGGGCAGAGAATTCAGAGGGGCAAGAAACACCAGGCTGACAAACGCCAGCATTAGGCGCACTATAGTGCGTAATTTCATGAGAGATATTCCTTAGTGTCATGTGTTGAGTGAGAGGGAATCTTACATAGAGAGTGAAGTGAGCGATAGTCATCGGCGAGAACCTGCGATGTTGCGGGTTCTCGGATGCGAGTGCATTTTAGATGGCATCACGATGCCGTTTGAGCAAGAGAGTGGTATATGAACGATTGTGCGGTGTAAAGCCCGGGAGCGAAGAGATGCAGCAAGAGTCAAGAGTGTGCTTCGTCTGGCTCGTTACTCGCCAGCTTCAGAACGTTATGTACGTCCTTGCACGCTCGGATTAACGTCCCTTAGCCGCTACACCTCTTCGCCCCCGTTTTAGGAAGAACGCCGAATGATTTAGGGAATAAGGCCCAGGTTGCGGGCGTCATCCGCAGTGACCGGGTTTTCTTCCGCTTCAGGCTGAGCCACAGGACCGCCAGCTCCAGCCTGAGTAGGCGTCATATCAAAGTTGAGCTTCTTCAGATCACTGAGAGCAGTTAGCTCATTTAGTATCCCATCGCCATTGAGATCTACCGAGACCGGAGAATTATCAATAACGCCGTTCCGGTTGAAATCGATGGGTTGATTTGCGGGTTGAGTAACGTCTTTCCCATTTTTATCTTTGTGCGTATACAGGTATTCGCCCGCTTGGGGGCCAAAGCCGTCGCGCTCATTCAGTGCCCATTCGTTAAGGGTCGGCATATCCTGCTGCAGGTATCCGAAGTATCGGGTTCCGTCCGCCTTGGGAATGCCAGTGAGCTGATAGTTGTAATTCATCACGCTGTAGTACTGAGGCTTGCCGTTGAAATCGTCAGTACCGCCGTGCTTCAGGTTGAGGTTATGCCCCAGCTCGTGGATAAAAGTGCCCACGCGAATATCGCTGTTGGCTCCTTCCCAATAGGTTTTCCCAACGGTCACCATGAAACCAGGAGAGCCTACAAGCCCTACTCCTGATGAGATTCGATTTCCGGTTTTATTATCCACATAGTAATCGCCCCAGATCATGTAGTCGAAACCGCTGTTGTAGCGGGCAGAATCAAAATTACGAGCCCTGATATTTGCCAATTCCCCAGAAGACTTCATATCGTTGCTGAGCACTTGGTGCGGAACCTGGTTGCCGCCTCCCAAGTTATACTTGGCACTCCGGGCAGAACCTGCATCTAGGTGAAGATTAACGCCTGCCCTGCCGTCAGGGTTAGTAACATTCAAGTCAGCGAAAGACTGCACGATGCGATCCAGTTCTTCCTCACTGGCAAGCTCGCCAGGCATATAGTCCATCTCAACGAATACATCTTTGTGGTAGGGATTTGCACCCATTTTCTTGTAATCGACTTCAGGTCTACCATCACCATCAGCATCGTATCCGTTGATTTCCACGCTGTCGGAAAGCCCATCACCGTCAGTATCAGGTGAAGTCACCTTCGGGGCGACACCCGGGTTACCAGGGGCGACTGGCAACGTGTCTGCCGAGGCGGGCAGGGAATTCAGAGGGACGAGAAACACCAGGCTGACGAATGCCAGCATTAGGCGCGCTATAGTACGTAGTTTCATGAGAGATATTCCTTGTGTCGTTGTGTTGAGCGAGAGGAAATCTTTCTATGAGTGAGCGGTATTCATGGTAGGGAACCTATGGTGTGGCAGATTCCCACATGCGACGATGCGCATTAGTGGCATTGTGGTGCCGTTTGAGCAAGAGAGTGGTATATGAACGGTTGTATATGAATAACCGATAGATTAAGATTTCACCTGCATCCTAGCACCGTAAATTTTTATAAATCTGTGACATAAAATAAGTTTTGGGAGCGGGTCATATCACAGGAGTAAGTAAAGGTTTCCGGCAACATAACCCGCTTCCGCACGCTGGCAGCATACAAGGCTAGGGAATAAGACCTTGCTCTCGTGCATCATCAGCCGTTATGAGATTAATCTCAATCTCTGGTGGAGGTTCAGGGATTATCTCACGTCCGTGACTGACGGCTTGGGCCGGGAACCGCATCGTTTTCAGATCGCTGGGTGCACTCAGAACGCTCTCGTATCCGTTGTTGTTGAGGTCTTTGGCGACGGGCACATCATCAATCTTACCGTTGTGATTAAAGTCTATGTTTCGATCTGCAGGTTTGCCCTCATAGAGGTATCCGCGAGCTTTGAAGCCGAACCCGCGCCGCTCACTGAGCGCCGACTCATCAAGGCTTAGCGCGTCCGTCTGGGAGTACCCAAAATAGAACGTTCCGTCTTTCTTAGGAACACCAGTGAGCTGGTAATCGTAGTTCATCACACTGAAGTAATGGGGTTTGCCGTTCTCACTATCATTGCCGCCGTGATCAAGACCCAAATTATGCCCAAGCTCGTGTAGGAAAGTGCCCACGCGAATATCGCTGCTGGCGCCACCCCAGTAGGTTTTCCCGACGGTCACGATAAACCCGGCTTTGTTCTTGTACCCCAAGCCCGATGAGCTGTTATGTCCGTGGTAATCACCCCAGATCATGTAATGGAAAATGCCCTCGCGGGCAGGGTTGAAATGACGGGCCTTAATACGTGCCCAATCGCCCATATTCCGCAGTCCCTGATGCGGCACCTCATTACCGCCGCCCAGATTGTACTTAGCGCTTCGGGCGGACCCAGCGTCTAGGTGCAGGTTAATGCCCGGTTTTCGATCAGGATTACTGATATTAAGTGTGGCGAAGGATTGCACGATTCGGTCCAAATCTTCTTCGCTGCCGAGCTCACCGGGCATGTAATCCATCTCGACGAATACGTCCTTATGGTTAGGGTTCGCACCCATCGCGGGATAATCGACGTCAATAGCGCCGTCACCATCGGCATCGTAACCGTACATCTCCCAAGAATCGAGAATACCATCGCCATCAGTGTCATAGGCGGGAACCGAGGCAGCGGAGGTGGGCAGGATATTCAGCAGCACCAGGCTGGCAACCGCCAGCGTCATGTGCGCCGTGCGACGCATCTTCATGAGAGTGAGTCCTTTAGATATGTATATGTTGAGTGAATACGAAATCTTCATATCGGCAGCCCGCAAGCCCAGAATGATGCGCCCATGCGGCGGTGAAACACAGAGACTCGCCGGAACATACACGCGACAATAGGCCCGAAATGAGCGCGGAATACAGAATATCTTCCGCATAATTTGAGGATGCTCAGATCCGGGTGAGTGAGCGTTTTATCGTAAAGATTTCATGTTTATCTTATATTGTTTAGGATTTCTGGGGTATATCCCGTAAAATTATTACTGGCGTGTAATCCGAGCGCCACTTATTCACCCAACCACTCATAGGAGTCATTGTGACCCACGCATCTACGCGGGGAGGTCTAACGCGCCGTCGTGTTCTGGCGGGCGCCGCATGGACAACCCCAATTATTGTTTCTTCCGCTGTAGTTCCGGCTTATGCGGCTTCGTATGATGACACACGCCCTGACTACGGTATTTTTACTCAGGCGTTCGTCACCCACCAGGAACAAGCCTATGACAACTTCCTGGGGCTAGATTCATTTAGCGGCCCGGTTGCGAACGAGCAGGCCAATGTTCCGGCAGGTTCCAGTGGTCTCTACTCGGCTGGCGGCGGTAAGTTTACCCCCGGCGGCAGCATCGGCAAGGCAAAATGGGGTGGCGCTGGTTTCTGGTTCTCAGCACCCAAGGCAACCACTAAAGACGGTAAGCAGACGTACTACTCGGGCACCACTACCCTGCTCGCCGGTGCGCGCCTACGTTTGGAGTACCGTTTCGTTTTCCCCGACTGGGCCGAGATCGACGGGGCAGAACCTCCGGGCTGGAATAAAAATACTGACGATTTTGCGGTTTCCCTCGTCATCAATCCCACGCCAGAAAACGGCGATAACCCTAAGCTCGTCGCCTTCAACGGTGGTGCTATGTACGGTACCTTCAGCGAGATGACCTCTAACGGTAATGAGCTGATAGGTTACGTTGATATCAAGCTTGAGCAGGATGTTGTAGCTTCCAGCCACAATGGCGGCGGAACTCAGGTTTACAACCAGATCTTGGCCAGCCAGTTCGGTACACATTTTGAAGATTTCTATCTCGAACACTACGGACTGACCACCACCCTGACGATCCTCAACGGTACTCTGCGCTATGAGCCTGAGAACGGTGCCCCCAAGAGCGATATTGACCTGACCGGTCAGCAGGCTGTGGCATCCATCGATCATGTTGGCGAACCTGAGAATCCAGATCCGAGCACTCCCAGCACCCCCAGCGACAAGTCAAAGTCCAACTCGACGGGATCAACGGGTGACCAGAAAAACAAGGATCAAGAGAGCGACTTCACCGTCCGTAACGACATTCAGATCGATCCTAACGACTGGTTATCCGGGCAGAAAAACCCTAACGGAGCCTCGAAAGGCTCAACCAACGCACAAAAACAGAACTAATCGGTAATTTTGGGTGAGTAAACGGCACTCCCGCCGGGTAAATCCTCTTGACGAGGCGCATCCCGGTGGGAGTGTTTTTTGGTTTTGTACTGTTCGCGAGCAGGTGGTTTTTGACCCGAGCAGGTAGGAAAATCCTACCTTGTCGACAAAATCCTACCTGCTCGCGGTATAGGGTGTGGTGTGGACGGAGGGCACAATATTGCGGAATGTTACGAACGTGGCGCATACACGCGCAATATGACGGGGTGTCTTTGCACCTGCGCCAGCTACAAGGTTTACTAGATTGGTAATCCATCTAGAGCGACCGAGAGACCTGGCTCGACGACGTCGCAGCAACCTCGCCTGCGGTGGCGCATCATGCGCCTTCATAACGCCGAAGGTGCTAACGCCAGCAACCGATGGGAGATACTGTGGGACTTCCCTCCCCTTTTTCATTCACGAATCCTCTAGCACCCACCCCCAACCCCGCGCACGAATCTGACGAGGCGCGGGTAGCGTTCTGGGAGAAACAAGCCGAACGCCTAAGCTGGGGCAAGACTTGGGACAACGCACACACCTTCCAGAAACCGCAGGTTATCGGAACCGACGCTGAGGGCATCGAAGAATACTCCGTACCCGAGATTAAGTGGTTCGAGGGCGGCAAACTCAACGTCGCCTACAACTGCGTGGACCGCCACGTGGAGGCGGGCCGCGGCGACAAAGTAGCCCTCTATTTCGAGGGCGAACCCGGCGACCGTGAAGCTATCACCTACGCCGAACTGCAGCGACGCATCGCCCGCGCCGCCAACGGTCTGCTCAAACTCGGCGTGCGTAAAGGCGACCGTGTAGTAATCTACCTGCCGGTTATTCCCGAAACCATTATTTTCACGCTTGCGTGCGCGCGGATCGGCGCAATTCATTCGCTCGTGTTTGGCGGGTTCTCGGCGGAGGCGCTGAAGTTCCGGGTGGAAGACACCGGCGCGAAGGTTCTGATCACCACCGACGGGCAGAACCGCCGCGGCAAGGTCGTGCCCGTGAAGGTGAATGCCGATGAAGCATGCTCGGGTGAGAACAATATCGAGCACGTGATCGTGGTGGATCGTACAAGCGCCGCAGACCCCGTGGCGCACGCGCAGGTTCCCTGGACGACCGGGCGCGATATTTGGTACCACGACCTGGTGGACGACCAGCCCGATACCCACGAGTACGAGCTGCACGATGCCGAAGACCCGCTGTTTATCATCTATACCTCTGGCACCACGGGTAAACCCAAGGGACTGGTGCACACGATGGCGGGGTATTTAGTGCAGACCGCATACACCCACGCGCTGCTGTACGATCTGCTGCCGGACTATGTGGATGAAGATGGAGTGCTGCGCCCCGATGAGCTGTCTGCCGTGAACGACCCGGCGAAGGTTGAATCGACTGTGCACTGGTGTACCGCCGATCTCGCGTGGGTGACCGCACACACCTATGAAATCTATGGTCCGCTTGTGAACGGGGTGACCGAGGTTATTTTCGAGGGTACCCCCAATACTCCGCATTATGGCCGTCATTTCGAGGTTATCGAACGCTATGGCGTCACCAACTATTACACCGCTCCAACCCTGATTCGTTCCCTCATGGGGGCTTTTCCTGACGGCCCCGAACCCGGAAAATACAACTTCTCATCCGTGCGTCTGCTCGGGTCTGTGGGCGAGTCCATTAACCCTCAGGCGTGGAAGTGGTTGCGCAAGCACGTGGGTGGGGGTACCGCATCGTTTATCGATACGTGGTGGCAGTCCGAGACCGGCTCGACCATCTGCTCCCCGCGACCACACGACCCCGCCTTCGCACCCGAAGGAACCTTCCCCGAAGGCACCCCGCACTGCACTCCCCTTCCCGGATGCGCCACCCGCGAAGTCCCGGGCGTCTCGGTGCGCGTGGTGGACGAGCACGGTGACTTCGTTGAGCCCGGCAAGCAGGGCTTCATTGTGGTCGATAAGATCGGCCCCTCCATGGCACGCACCGTCTGGGGCGACCCGCAACGCTACCTGAATTCCTATTGGAAGCACTACGGTACGCGCGGCTGGTTCCTCGCCGGTGACGGCGCGAAGGTCGATGATGAAGGCAATGTGTACATCCTGGGGCGCATCGACGATGTGATCAACATTTCCGGGCACCGCCTCTCAACCATCGAAATTGAGTCTGCGCTCGTGACGCACCCGGCCGTGGTGGAGGCTGGCGTGTGCCCCGTGGAGGACGAGCTAACCGGCCACCAGGCAGTCGCCTATGTGACGCTCACCGACGAAGGTCGGGCACTTACCGAAGACGAGCTGAAGACTGCACTCACCCAGCATGTGCGCGAGCATATTGGCCCTATCGCTAAACCCAAGGATGTGGTCGCGGTCGCCGATATTCCTAAGACTCGCTCGGGGAAGATTACCCGCCGTCTGCTGGGTGAGCTCTACCAGGGGCATAAGCTGGGCGATATTTCTTCGCTTCAGAATGAGGAGGCGCTCGGCGCTATCGCACAGGTGCTCGTAGAAACCGGGCGAGTGAGCCCGGATGCGTTCGCAGAGGATCAGGCGGCATAGGGGTTACGCTCGGCAGCGGCATCGCGCCGAATCTGATAGAAAGGTTCTCTGCGAGCGCGAACATTGTAGGAAAATAGCTCCCAATATCCTTAAAACTACAGTGCGGCATATAACTAACAGGTTATATGCCGCATTGGCTATATATACTAATCAAATAGTATATTCCTCAAAAGGAATTATGGCTTAGAAGGATTTTTCGCGTCCTTTTCCGAAGAAATCAGTTGCGTCTCGTCTGCGGGGCGTGCCTCGGTGGAGGCCGTCACCTCCGCATCAGGATCGGTACCGGAAGAGTTTGAGCCGTCCCATGCCGAGTCAACTTCCGTTTGTGGCTCAGCGGCATTCTGCCCGGATGCCCACGCACCCTTATCCACCGGCTTGGCGAAGAAGAGACACGCGACCATGCCCACGACTGCCAGAACCAGTGCCAGCATCAGCGAATCGTTCATCGCGGTGGCGATAGGTTCACGCAGGAAGTCGGGAACCTGACCGCCGGATACGCCTTCACCGCCGACGGCGGGGGCGTTCATGGCGCTTCCGCCTGCGTCGGCGCCTGAGGGGCGCATCCGCTGCATGGTCTGCGCAATCTGGTCGGCAATCAGACCGCCCATGAGTGTGGCAATACCCGCAGAACCGAGCACACCGGCAACCTGACGAGTTTCGTTATACACGCCCGACCCGGCACCGGCTAAACGAGGCGGCAGGTTGCGGGTTGCGGTCACCGCCAGCGGACCCCAAATCATAGAGTTGCCGATACCCAAGATCGCAAAGGGTATGAGCAGAAGCGCGAGGGATTGATCCGCCGTCATCAGAGCGCGCAGAACGACAAACCCGACTACCAATAGAGCAAATCCCGAGACCGCATACCATTTGGGGTTTGACGTGCCTAAACGCTTGCCAATGACCGGAGAGAGCGCACCTGAGAACAGGGCGAGCGGGGCGGTCATGAGTGCTGCCTGGGTGGGGCTCATACCGCGCACCTGCTGGAAATAGATGGTGGTGGGGAATGCCATTGTGAGGGTGTGTGCACCCATTGCGGCGATAGCAATATTCGATACCGAGAAGTTGCGGTCTTTGAACAGTCCCAGCGGTACCAACGGTTCTTTGCGGTTAACGGCCTGCCACACGATAAAGAGGGTGAACACGATGATGCCCGCAATAATCATGCCCCATACACTCACCGAGATTCCGGTTCCCCACAGCGACTCGGTGATAGTGCCCCAGTCGTAGGTGGATCCCTCCTGAATACCGAAGACCATTAGGAACAGGCCGATAGCGGAGAGAACCACGCCCAGCCAGTCGAAGTTGTGCTGTTTGGAGGGGAAATGCGGGATATTCCGTACCGCCAGATAGGTGCCGACCACGCCGATAGGGATATTGATGAAGAAGATCCACGTCCAGCCGGGACCGTCCACGAGCAGACCGCCAGCGATAGGGCCCACGAGCGATGCGATACCGGCCGCCGCACCCCACACGCTCATTGCCACCCCGCGCTTATGCGGCGGGAACATGAGCGTAATAATGGACATGGTTTGCGGGGTCATAATCGAGGCGCCTATCCCCTGCACCACACGCGCAACGATCAGCATCTCCACATTGATCGAAAGACCGCACCACAGCGAAGAGAGGGTAAAGACCACCATACCGAGCAGGTACATCTGCTTCTGCCCGAACCTATCGCCCAGGCGACCGGTAATCAGCAGCGGCACCGCATAGGCAAGCAGGTAGGCGCTGGTCACCCAAATCACGGCGGAGAGCGAGGCGTTGAGCTCATGCTGCATATGGGGCAGCGCCACGGTGACGATAGTGGTATCGAGCAGGATCATAAAGAACCCGATCACGAGTGACCACATGGCAACCCACGGTTTCTCGGCGGTTTGCTCCATTGATGGTGCGCTGCGGTGCGTCTTTGATGCGGCTGGCTCTGCCATAAATCCCCTGCCTTGTCTTCTCGGCGGTACCGCCGGGCAATAAAAACCTAGCACTTCATCATAACGCCGTCTTGAGCCCCGCAC
>ERZ772920.1205-NODE-1205-length-13554-cov-11.345803_pt1 | contig 13554 bp, 10 predicted proteins | sample MGYA00511469_ERZ772920 | MGnify/ENA primary metagenome ERZ772920 (study PRJEB29015, sample SAMEA2738069) | human oral metagenome | biome: human oral; feature: human-associated habitat; material: saliva | place: China | collected 2216 ... | reverse complement strand
TCCGTCTCATCAGGGTTTTCAAAACCTTCATAGAAGAGTTTGTCGAAGCGATCAGTCAATTCTTGTTTAGCCACCAATCCTCTTTCTTTTTCATCTAACTCTGCTTTTGTGCAGCTTACTGCAACAAAACACAACGCAACAAGCATAGTATTCGTTGCAATAGATGTTCTTTTTAGTTGTCTTTTTATATTAAAATTCATGTTATTAATAAAGTAAATCTGAATAATTTATTAAGTTAAAACACTGTTATTCTGCGCTTTTCGCCTTTCAATACCTATTTACTTGCGAACGGCTTCGATAACAATTGTAACAGGAAGGATGTTTGGTGACACCTTTAAGTCAAGCTTTCCGTCTTTGAAAACACCACTTGCTTGCGCTCTATCTGTATCGAATCCTTTTAGATTAGGAGGCAAAACGCCCTCTGGAATCTTATTAGGATCGACCTCATTTGCGCCGTATGGCTCTGCTTTAAATGTGCCTTTTACTGATTGAAGCTGAACACTTCCATCTTTTTGACGCTTTACATCCATCACAAAGTCACCCGAAACGGCAAAGGGCATGCGTGCTGTTGCACTCAATTTTCCATCTGAATCGAACATAGGAGCATTGAACTTTTCGAAATGAAAGCGCACTTGTTGATTGTTATTAAGGGCTTCTAAAACAACGATATGAGGTCCTTGAGCCATCTGTTTGGTGCCCATTGTGGGGGTTATTGTGGCTTGATAGGTTCCAGTAACAACGCCAACGGCAGACGAACCGCCTGTTTCTTCATTGTTATTACTACACGATGCAGCCATAAAAGCCATGAAAAGGAGTAATAAAACGCTACTTTTTAATTGTTGAATTGTCTTTAAATACATATTGTTTATCTTTAAGTTATGGTTTATTTTTGGGGTTATTGAATGCTAATTGTAATGTTATTTGTCTTCAAGTCATTACTTAGTGCCTTGCCATTGCATCTTCATTGCAACGGGTAACATAAGATCTATGAGGGCAGAAACTTCGTTTTTAGAACGCAAGAAATATCCTTCTAGCTCAGCATCATCGCTCTCTGGCAATTCAAGTCCAATCTGTTTGCCTTCGTCCGACGTACGAACGATGCCGTCACGACCTTGCAATCGAATGGTATCTCCTACTCCTTCAGATAATAATACGTCCATTTCTACACTCACATAAAGCGGCATAAAGTTGGTATGAAACTTATTTATGCTGAGGTGTAACGATCCATTTGCATTAGTGGTGCAATGCACTTGATGTTTACCTGCAGTGAAATAAAGAAGCGGTTTGATGCGTTCGGCATCATAATAAATCATAGATAACTTCGAAGAGTAATGTCCTTCGATGGCTTTTGCTAACGCTTGAGTGCCTAAATCGTCATCAACATACTCTTTTTTGTTTGGCAATAGCTCTTTATAACGTGCGTAATCGTCTGATAGAAACGATTCTTTTTCACACGACATCAATAGCAACACCAAGCCAATAAAAATGCTTTTTGCTACTAACTGCCATGAGGTTATTGCCTTAAAAACGTTATTCTTTATCATTATAATGCCTGTTTTGTGGTTCTATCGCTTACGTGCTACAATGCAAATAGCATTGATGTGGTTGCCATGTTTACGGAAAATGCGTCGCATTTCTAATACTCTTTTACGAGCATGGCTATTCTTTAACATTCTAAATACAATGCGAATGAAATTCCAAAAGCCTTCATCTGCAATCATACGAGCTTGCTCTAACAAGTGCATTGGTCTGCTTTCGACATACGAAATGTCGAAACCATTGTCCTCTAAGATGTCCTTCCACTCTACAAGAGTTAAGGGACGAACATTGGTTTTGATTCCTTTTGCAAGATCACTCTCTATCTCTTTGCGCACTTCTTGTGATGTGTTGTCGGGATATATACCTATTTCATGAATGCCATAAAGCCCTCCTGGACGCAATAAACGTGCTGCTTCGGCTATAATAGCTTGCTTTTGTGGTTTACTTTGCATTGTTAACATGGCCTCTCCATACACCTTTGAGGCGCTATTTGCAGGTAAACCTGTTTCTGAAGCGTTTCCTATTACGATCTGCATTTTATCGTTTTGCACGTTATTTTCAACTCGTTTGGCTGCTTCTGCATTAAGTTCTACTGCCACATAGCTATGAGGTTGATGAGAAAGAGCAAGCTTTGCGGTGTAACCTAAGCCCGGAGCGAACTCTATTACATCATCATCTGAAGTGATGTTCATTGCTTTTAGCATTTCGTGAGTTAACTCTTGGCCACCTGGTCGCAACACTTTCTTACCTAATTTTGCTAGTACCCAGTGACCTTGTTCCATGTTCATGCGTTTCTCTACCATTGTTTTTTCGTTTTAGTTTCGATTATTGTTGCTTGTTTTTATTGATTAGTTGCTATGCAATTGCCCTCTACCAACGCCATGTTAAGCCTGCAAATACACTTCGAGGTTGCCCTGGAATGAAGAAAGTTAGTTGCTTTGCGGTGAAGTTTGGGAATGGTATTGCGGGGTTATGTATCTCATCACTGATGACATAACTTGATGAATAGCGTTTATTTGCGATATTTTTCATCTCGACATAGATATGCCATTTTGAGTTGAACTGATAGCCCAAACGGGCGTTCCACACATGATAAGCAGGCTGAAACATGGTGTTTGTGTGGTCGATTGGAGTGTTTCCTGGTTTCAGTTCTAATGATATAGAACCATTAAAACCACAAGAATGTTGATAATCGAGCGAGCTATTGATGTAATGTTGTGGAACTCCTGCTAGATACTTTCCATCATATTTGCCACCTTTAAAGATGAAACGACTATAATTATACACTGCTCCTAAGGTGAAACTACCGATATTATACCCTAAAACATGGGGCTTACTTGCCACCTGAAGCCCTACTTCTAAGCCCTGATGAAGGGTCTTTGGGTAGTTTTCTGTACGCTTTAAGCCTCGCACATAGTCTTTTATTTCGAGTATTTCGTTGGTTACCCACGAGTTATAAAAAGCCACATTCCAAGACAATTGCGTTAAACGTCCCTTGCTACCAACCTCAAATGTGGTAGCTGTTTGTTTCTTTAAAGCGATAGAAAAGAGTTTCTTTGGACTGGTATTGATATTCGATGTCACCTCTGTTCCTACCAATTCGTCGAACGTTGGAGGCTCATAACTATTACTAATATTGGCAAATAGCTGGATATCTTTTTGTTGAATAGGATTGTAAACCACACCTATTCGAGGATTAAAGGCAGTGAATTGCTGATTTAGTGTACTGTTTTCTGAATAGAAATAGCGATATTTTCTCGACATATGGCTATACCATGGGCGAAGAGTTGGATCACTAAACACGTCTTTACTATTGCGAATATTATGCACTCCATGCACATCTAACACCACATGTAGCTGTTTATTCAAGGCATAATCGGCTTCAATAAAGGCGGTAAAGTTGGCAGAATGTAACTTATCCCATGCAAACATAAACGACTCTTTGCCATCTTTGTTGATGTAATGGCGTCGATTCATCCAACCTAAAGAGGCTAAAGCGCCTGCCGAAAGCTGTAGTTTTGAGGTGGAATAGTTATAATAAAGGGTTGCACCAAGATCGTTATTAAAAGAATGAGGTATTGAGATGGTGATGGGAAAGGCAAACCTATCATCGGCATATTGATAGTAGACCGATGCTAAAAGATTGCTTTTTGCATTGAGAACAATACCTGTTTGATTGGAGATTCGAAACATATCGACATTGCGATGAGGCTTATCTCTCAAGATATTAGGACCCATTGAGAAGGGAAGGTCAACGCCTACGCTCACTTGTTTGGGGTTGGTTAAAAGCTGATCGAGGGTTAATGGACCTGGCATTTGAAAGTAAAGATGTGTGAAATGCATAAAGGTTCGGTTCTCGATAGTGTGTTTTTGGTTTTTCCACCCTACGTTAATAGAAGCGGTTAGACGATTGTTTTCGTTATAAATACGGTAGCCTTTTTGAGCATTATAGGTAGAAGCAACAAACATATCCCATGCACCCATACGCTTTCCTGTGGTAAATGTTAAGCCTATTGTGCCGTAAGAGCCTCCTTCGAGCTTTACACTTGTGGTGCTATCTGTTTGCGCTGTTCTACTAACAAAGTTCAATGCGCCACCCAATGTGCCTGCTCCAAACCGCAAAGCATTCGCTCCTTTAAATACTTCTACATAGCGAGCGGTCATCGCATCCATTATACCTACCACATAAGAGCCATCTGAAAAGTTCACAGGAATACCATCTTGAAGCAGATAAACACCTCGTCTTTGAGGATTACTCTGTATTCCTGAGCCTCTAATATTTAAGCGGGGCTGATCGTTTGAGCCAAAGAATTCTTGTATCATAACGCCTGGTTGCATCTTTAAGGCATCTTTTATCGTGGCTATTCGCTGATTATCTGGGCGTATTTCTACAAGAGATGTGCTGCCTGCAATGCGTCTTTGATGGGCTAAAGCCTGCATCATATCGGGTGAAGTAAGACTGAATTTGGGCTTAACCGACACTTCTTCCAATAATATAACGGTGTCGTTTAAATTGCTTTTTTGTTGAGCATGCACTGCAACAAAAGAACAGATAAGACTTAAAAAGGCAAATATTGCTTTATGTAAGTTCAAGAGATAATTCTTCATTTATAGTATTTGAGAGAATGAACGCCTTGATATTCATTTCGAATGCAAAATTAAAAAAATGAAAAAGATATTGAGGTAACAAATGCGACCGATAAAAACAAATACTCAATAGTTGTGAGATGCGCAAAGAGATTATACGAAACTGTATCTATGTTATTTTGCCTTCGAGATACGTTCTAAATGAAACTAAAAAATAAAAGTATTGCTTTTACAAGGAAATAGTTATGCTTTTAGGGTGCAATTGCATTGCTTTTGGAGAGCAAAAGCAATGTAATTGTTTTGCTATGCCCAATCTATTGCAATGGAACACCAGTTGTGCCGAGTGCCATTCTTTCTCCATTAAGATGAATACGCATCATAATCGATGCTTTCCCATCTTTGTTCAAATAATTGCTTCGTAAATAGAAGCTTGTTCTGAAAATACTCTTCATACATGCAAGTTTTTAGTGCAGAAGTAAATCGTGTTTTCGACCCGATTAAGGGTGAGTTACGCATTATTTTTACAGCTGCAAAGTTCGACATAATTATTTGAATAACAATGAAGTATGCGGTATCTATACGTACTCTGTATGGTATCACTGGCTACAATTTTACAAAGTCGATTTTTTCTGTAGCCATATTGTAGCCAGTTGGGAGTCTTTTGAGCGTTTCGGCGGTATCTGTATGTACTCTCAAATAGAGTGGTTTATAAACAGATAATCGCCGTAACTCATTGAGATTACGGCGATTATCTGATTTAATCAAATTCCTAAAAACTCTTGTTTAGAGTACTTCAAGTGGACCTGGTGGGAGTCGAACCCACGTCCGCACAAGGAAACCATACGCTTTCTACACGTTTATTCCAGCCTTCGATTTTCGTATGTCGGCAAGACCTGGACCACCAACCGACATCTTATCCTCTAAATCTTCATCAGTGCATCGAGGCATACACTGACTATTTCCGATTGAACCTGCATCGCTTACTCTCTGGATTCGGAACAACATCCTCGGAGCGATGTCTCGTCCAACTATCTAATAGTCGGATAAAGCCAGTAACCTACTGTACTTCGGTTAGGCAGCGAGAGCGTAATTGTTTTCGCCAATTAATTTTTTGATAACTGAGATTTAGGAGCCAGTCAACGATGCTCCGCGTGCTTACGTACCATCTCGTCTTGCCGTCAAATCCAAACAAGCCCATAGTACTATGAGGACTTTTATGGGTTTTAGTCGATGTTATTCGCCTTTATCCCTATGTTTATCCTCTTCTGTTTCCACTGAATCAGACTGCAAATATAAGGAGAGTTCACGAAACTACCAAATCTTTAACTACTTTTCTGCTTAATTTCATAGATAATTGCCCTCTGTCTGAAATTTGTTGTAACTTTGCAAGCACAACGCATTTGCGATGAAGATACAAGACATACAGAAACTATACGCTATGCTGCCACAGGCAGGAGCGATACAGAAGATACAGAAAGATAAGTCGATAAGAACTGTTTTTCTGCAAGGACTCGTGGCTTCAGCTGCTCCGATGTTCTTTGCATCAATAGCTGAACGATGGAAGACTACGACTGTTTTCGTGTTGAATGACAATGACGAGGCGGGTTATTTCTACAATGACCTTAAAACGATTGCTATGCCTGCTGACGGTGAAGGGAAGGTGGCGGAAGTGCTGTTTTTTCCATCGTCTTATCGTCGTGCAGTGAAATATGGACAGCGTGATGCGGGTAATGAAATCCTGCGTACAGAAGTGCTGACACGACTTTCAGCCCTTACCTCGGGTGCTGACAACGCTCTACCGCTTTATATTGTCACTGAGCCATCAGCCCTATCAGAACTTGTTGTATCAAAAAAGCAGTTGGATGAACGTCGTTTGACATTGACTGTGGATCAGCATATTGATATTGTGGAGGTCGAGAAAACCTTACGTTCTTTTGGTTTTACAGAGACTGATTATGTCTATGAACCAGGTCAGTTTGCTGTGCGTGGTAGTATTATTGATGTCTATTCCTTCTCAAATGAACTTCCTTTTCGTATTGATTTCTTCGGTGATGACATAGAAACCATTCGCAACTTTGAAGTGGAGACGCAGTTGTCTACCGAGAAGTTGACACGTGTTGAGATTGTTCCAGAGTTGACAACGATGTCAGAAGAGAAGGTGCCTTTCCTTCAGTTCTTACCAGAAGATGCCGTGTTGGCATTTAAGGACTTCCTCTATGTGCGTGATGCGATTGATAATATCTATCAAGAAGGCTTTACTAATCAAGCTTTGACAGAGAAGTTAGAGGGTAAGACGGAGTTAGAACAGCGCGAATTGGAAGTGGCTTTCCGTAAGGAAGGGCAACTGGTGCCAGCCTCACGTTGGATGAACGATGCACTTGATTTCCGTCGTATAGAGTTTGGTATCAATTATTCCTCCTCAAACCTTGCAAAGAAGAAGGATGGTTCAAGGGCTACGATAAACTTTAGTACCTCGCCACAACCACTCTTCCACAAGAACTTTGACTTGCTGTCTAAGACCCTTCGTGACTATCTTCTGCAAGGATATAAACTCTATATCTTTGCAGATAGCGAGAAGCAGACTATACGTTTGAGGGATATCTTCGATTCATTGTCAGATACAAATGTCTCACCTGACTCTGAGAATCTGTCTGTAGCTGAACTGTCTGGGGAGGGGCAGGATGCGACGGTGGGAGCTTTACCTTTTACACCTGTCAACCGAACGTTGCATGAAGGTTTTGTTGATAGTACGTTGAAAGTATGTTTCTTTACCGATCATCAGATTTTCGACCGTTTCCATAAGTACAACCTCAAGTCTGACAAGGCACGTCAAGGTAAGATGGCTTTGACAATGAAAGAGCTGCAGGAGATGGAACCTGGTGACTTCTTAGTGCACGTAGACTTTGGAATAGGTAAGTTTGCTGGTCTGGTTCGTGTACCTGCTGGCGACTCTTATCAAGAGATGATACGTCTTGTTTATCAGCATAATGATATTGTGGACGTATCTATTCACTCGCTCTATAAGATTAGTAAGTATCGTCGTGGTGATAGTGGTGAACCACCACGATTGTCTGTTCTTGGTTCGGGTGCTTGGGATCGCTTGAAAGAAAGGGCGAAGAAGCGTATTAAGGATATTGCACGCGATCTCATTAAACTCTATGCTAAGCGACGTCGTGAAAAGGGATTTGCCTTCTCTCCTGACACGTTTATGCAGCACGAGTTGGAGGCTTCATTCCTTTATGAAGACACACCCGATCAGTTGAAGGCAACACAAGAACTCAAACAGGATATGGAAAGCGCACGTCCGATGGATCGTCTGGTTTGTGGTGACGTGGGCTTTGGTAAGACAGAGGTGGCTATCCGTGCTGCTTTCAAGGCTGCTGTGGATAATAAGCAGGTGGCTGTATTAGTACCTACAACCGTTTTAGCCTTCCAGCATTACCAAACTTTCAAGAAGCGATTGAAGGATATGCCAGTGCGTGTTGACTACCTCTCACGTGCTCGTAGTGCTAAACAAACAAAACAGGTATTGGAGGATTTGGCAGCGGGAAAGATAAATATTCTTGTTGGTACGCATAAGTTGATAGGGAAGTCGGTGAAGTGGCATGACCTCGGACTACTTATCATTGATGAAGAACAGAAGTTCGGTGTGTCGACAAAGGAGAAACTCAGACAGCTAAAAACAAATGTTGACACTCTTACGATGTCGGCAACTCCGATCCCACGTACGCTACAGTTCTCACTGATGGGTGCACGTGATATGAGTATTATGCGTACACCTCCACCCAATCGTTACCCTATTCAGACAGAGATAGCTTCTTTCTCGCATGAAGTAATAGCAGATGCAATTAACTTTGAGATGAGCCGTAATGGACAGGTTTACTTTGTAAATGACCGCATCAGCAATCTTCCAGAGATAGCAAATCTTATTAAAAAGTATGTGCCAGACTGCCGTATTGCTATCGGACACGGGCAGATGAAGCCTGAAGAATTGGAGGAGATAGTGATGGGCTTTATGAACTATGACTATGATGTACTGCTTTCAACAACGATTGTTGAGAATGGTATTGATATTTCCAACGCCAATACTATCATCATCAACGATGCGCATCGTTTTGGACTCTCCGACCTGCATCAGATGCGTGGTCGTGTGGGACGTTCTAATAAGAAGGCTTTCTGTTATCTTCTTGCTCCTCCTTTGGCTGCATTAAACCCAGAGGCGCGTCGTCGTTTGGAAGCTTTGGAGACCTTCTCCGACCTTGGTAGTGGCTTTAACCTTGCGATGCAGGACCTCGATATCCGTGGTGCTGGTAATCTCTTAGGCTCTGAGCAGAGTGGATTTATGGAGGATTTGGGATACGAAACCTATCAGAAAATTCTCAATCAGGCGGTGATGGAACTGAAAAATGATGAGTTCCAAGATTTGTATGAAGAGGAGATGGACGAAGGAAAGCAGATTATGGGTGATGATTTCATTGATGATTGTGCCGTAGAGAGCGACCTTGAAATGTACTTCCCTGATAACTATGTGCCGGGTAGTTCAGAGCGAATGCTACTTTATCGTGAATTAGATAATATTGAAAAAGATGAAGACCTCGATGCTTATCGTAAACGTTTGCAAGACCGTTTCGGTCCTGTTCCACGTCAAGGTGAGGAACTGATGCAGGTCGTTGCACTTCGTCGTGTAGGTAAGCGATTGGGTTGTGAGAAGATTATTCTTAAGCAGGGACGTATGCAGATGCAATTTGTTTCTAATCCTAATAGTATCTACTATCAGAGTGCTGCCTTTGATAAGGTTCTCAATTACATCGGTTATCATCCCCGTCGTTGCAATCTTAAGGAACGAAATGGCAAACGTTCTATGGTAGTCAGTGATGTTAAAACGGTGGGAGAAGGTGTGAAAGTTTTAAGAGCAATAGAACAAGGGAACAAAATGTCTTGATGAAATGGATACCCTAAGTTCACTTTGAATATTCATCCAATGGTGGAAGACCAACCTCCTTCCGCCATTGATTGACCATTTTCTTATTAAGTAAAGGGCAGATCCCATTGTGATTTCTCTGTGTTCCGTATTTCTGAGGTCGCCCCTCTCTTACATCAATCCTGTCATGTAGAGCAGCAACTAAAGCAGCTTGAATGTTCCCTTCTGTCGCAGCTCTCTCCAACATAGGTAGATATTCTTTCTGTACGTCCAAGGGTGCATGCTGAATGATTATCCATGCTGCCTCACAAGCAGAAGTGCCTACTTCTGTCTTTTTAGGGAAGCCGTGTTCTTTCAATATTTGCCTTATCTCGACTTGGTTGAGAGAGTCAATACTATCAGCACGAAGCCTTAACGCTATATCATATTGTGTCTCCTCATGGTGCAACTGTCGGCTCAATATCCATTGTGTCCTATAAGCTTGGTCACGTTCAAGCATCTCTTCTAAATGGTTCTTCAGTGATAAATCATAGTTATAGATATCTGCTCGCTTATCAAACTCATCTTCATAAGAAGGCACAGTAGCAGAGTCTGGCATCTGATAGTAATCCTTTTCCATTCTTATACGGTGCTTATCAAACTTATAAGCAGCCTCTTCTTTATCAACCATACGTAATTTATAAGCAACACTTGATAACTTGGAAGGAAAGATGTAACGATCGTCTGCGAATGCTTCAGTATATACACGGATGGCATCATCATAACGCCCTTGCTCATAAAGAGAGTCGGCATGGAAGATAAGACGCCAATAATCATCCTGTGAGGAAGGCTTCTTGATATCTGAAGATACCAACTTAGGAGCGTTGCAAGAAAGGTTGAATCGTTTTAGAGTTAAGTCTTTCATTCCCTCTAAAATAGAGCCAACTATCTCTAAATGTTCCAATCGGGTGACATCCCAATTATAATGTCCACAAGAAGCATAGGACTTATTCCTACTCTGAAGAACATAAATTATACCTTTCGTTTTATCATCTTTCAACACCCTATCTACACATATTATCCGATGTTTCCTCTTTTTTACGAAGAGGTTACGCCATACTATATTGGACTGCTGCGCCTGCTTCGGTTCATCAAAGAATGTATGATAAACCCATAAACTGCCCTCATCCCTTATTTCATAATCAGGCTCAACTGTGATGATACCATTGCTGGCAAAACTCCAACAATCATTATTGATGGACTTAAGAGAATCTAATTGAAAGGGGACATCTCTCCTTATTTCATTCTGCATACGTTGCTCTTCTGTAAGTTTAACAGAGCTACATGCGAATAGTAAAGATGAAAGGATAATAGTTAAGATAATTTTATTCATGAGGTAATGTGTTAGTTTTTGCAAATATACAAATTATTTCTATTATCATATATGTGAACAAGTATAAAATTAAATAAAAGACTTGCGAAATTGATAAATGATGCTTAAATTTGCGAACAGATGATGAAAGAAGTAAGACATAATGATGTGTTGAAGGCTATTAGCAGCATTGCGATGGAGTTAAAACCTGAAAACGGAAAGATAATTCTTTTCGGCTCTCAGGCACGTGGTGATGCAAGTGAACTGTCAGACTGGGATATTCTCATTCTTCTTGATAAGGATAGAATAGAAGAATCTGATCATGATAAGTTCACCTATCCTTTCTGGGAACTTGGATGGAAAATTAATGCAATGATACATCCTATCATCTATACCTTGCAGGAGTGGGCTAATCGAATTCACTCTCCTTTTCATAACAATGTTGAATCAGAGGGAATTTTGTTATGTTGACAAGTGAAGAACGAAAAGCACTTGTAGCATACCGCATTGAGAAAGCAAAAGCGGTGTTAGTAGAAGCACGTGACAACGCTCGTTTAGGCCATTGGAGCCTTGTTGGGAATCGTTTATATTATGCTGTCTATCATATGGCACAGGCTTTACTCCTTGATAAAGGATTATCTGCAAAGACACACGCAGGAACTATTCATATTATAGGACAGCAGTTTATCTCTGTTGGACTTATCAACAAAACTTATGGGAGATTGTTCTCCCGTTTATACGAGTTGCGCCAATCTGGTGACTATGATGATATGTTTGATGCTACGGAAGAAGAAGTTATGCCTTATTTTATTCAGATTGAGGAATTTATCAATGAAATGGAAGCATTGATTACTTTCAAATAATAAAGAAGATAATCACAATAAATAAAGAATTATGATTAAGAAATATGTAGAAGAGAATAAAGACAGAATGCTCGAGGAGTTGTTCAGTCTGATACGTATACCAAGCGTAAGTGCACAACCAGCTCATAAGGAGGACATGGTACGCTGTGCTGAACGTTGGAAGGAATTGCTGCTTGAGGCAGGTGTTGACAAAGCTGAGGTGATGCCATCAAAGGGTAATCCAATGGTTTATGCAGAGAGAATGGTTGACCCTAATGCAAAGACTGTATTGGTTTATGGTCACTATGACGTGATGCCAGCAGAGCCATTTGAACTTTGGAAGACCGAACCATTTGAGCCAGTTATTAAGGATGGTCATATCTGGGCTCGTGGTGCTGATGATGATAAGGGTCAGTCATTCATGCAGGCAAAGGCATTTGAGTATCTTAATAAGAATGACTTGCTGAAGCATAATATGAAGTTCATCTTTGAAGGTGAGGAAGAGATTGGTTCTGGTAGCCTCGGTCCATTTATTGAGGAACACAAGGAACTCTTGGCTTGCGATGTAATCCTCGTTTCAGATACTGGTCTTATCGGTCCTGATACTCCTTCTATCACAACAGGTTTGCGTGGTTTGTCTTACTGGCAGATAGAGGTGACTGGTCCTAACCGTGACCTTCACTCAGGAACCTTCGGTGGTGCTGTAGCTAACCCAATCAATGTTCTTTGTAAGTTGATAGCTGATGTGACTGGTCCTGATGGTAAGATTCGTATCCCTGGCTTCTATGATGATGTTGAGGAGGCTTCTGATGAGGAGCGTAAACTCGTTGCATCTATTCCTTTCGATGAGGAGGAATATAAGAAGTCTCTTGGTGTTAAGGCACTCTTCGGAGAAGAAGGCTACAGTACAATCGAGCGCACTGGTTATCGTCCAACATTTGATGTATGCGGTATCTGGGGTGGTTACACAGGTGATGGTGCTAAGACTGTTATTCCATCAAAGGCATACGCAAAACTTTCTTCACGCCTTGTACCTCATCAGGACCATACAAAGATCAGCCAGTTGGTAGTGGATTATTTCAATAGTGTTGCTCCTGATTATGTTACAGTGAACGTAGAGAAGCATCACGGTGGCCATGGTTATGTTTGTCCTATTGACTTCCCTGCTTATAAAGCTGCTGAGCGTGGCTTCGAAGCAGTATTCGGTAAGCGTCCATTGCCGGTACGTATCGGTGGTAGTATTCCAATCATTTCTACCTTCGAGAAGTTACTTGGTGTGAAGACTGTTCTCATGGGCTTCGGCTTGGAGTCAAATGCTATTCACTCTCCGAACGAGAATATGCCAGTAGATCTCTGGTTGAAGGGAATTGAGACAATCATAAACTTCCACCTCGAGTACGATAAGGAGGCGTAAATTTGGTAATAAGACACACTGTAAGGTGTGTTAAGGCATAGTATTAAAGGAACATTGTTCTCTGTTGTAACTAACCTTTCTCATGTAAAAAGAAAGGCTTACAACAGAGAATAGTGTTCCTTTTGACATCATTGATGTTTTATAAAATAGATGTCTCCAGATTTTACGGACACGTTTATCGAAAGCATTATCCTATTTTGTTATAAGGAGGGAGTGCAATATGGGTGGTAGCTCAGTTAATGAAGACAAAGATACCTATATATAAAAGGTAACAGCCAAAACCTATGTAGATTGCGGCTGTTACCTTTTATTTATTTTGCTCGTTTATTCTTTCTTGTAAAAGCGAATCTTAGTTCTTTATCTTAGGATACTTTCTGAACCAACCATCCATACGGAGTCG
>ERZ772920.1204-NODE-1204-length-13561-cov-6.377166_pt1 | contig 13561 bp, 15 predicted proteins | sample MGYA00511469_ERZ772920 | MGnify/ENA primary metagenome ERZ772920 (study PRJEB29015, sample SAMEA2738069) | human oral metagenome | biome: human oral; feature: human-associated habitat; material: saliva | place: China | collected 2216 ... | reverse complement strand
GGATGAGAGAGAGATGATGAAATGGTTGGGTGTGGCGATGAAGTAGAAATCGTTTATTTATATACAAATTTTGAATATTCCTATTAACAATTAAGTTAAATTAATTTAATTTACTAGGCATCAATTCACTACTCAAAAAGGAAAATAAAATGAGTAAAAAAAATCATCTGATTACTTACATCAAGCGTTCAAAAACTTAGCTAAAGCTCAGGAGGAATTTCAAAAAGAAACTAAAGATACTCTGAGACGACATGAAAAAACACTAGTCTCACATGGACAAGAGATTGCAAAATTAGAAAAAGAAATTATGAATATGCGTAATGTTGCAATTAAAGCCCAGTTAGATGCTGGAGTACCGAACAAAGAGGTTGCATTAAACTTCGGATTAACTCCCGCTAGAGTTAGCCAAATAAACAAATCCCATTAACCGAGTTCATCACGATGGCGCAAGCGTCCTCGCTTGTGCCTCCCATATAAAAGTGCGGTCAAAAAATCCAAAAGATTTTGAATATTAGTTCTGCCAACAGACTATGAGTAAAATTCGCAATGTTTTATTAAACAGCACCAGCGTGGGAAAAACATAATCAAATGTTTTGTACCGAACATTTTCCCGAAGAATCTCAATTTAAAAAAGCTCTACATCTATGGGGATTTGAATCTTTAGATGTAATAAAAATAGACTAAAATTTCCGCTCTTTATGGCGAGGATGATGTCAAAGAGATTTGTAAAGCGAGTCTTATTTATTTTGTAGTAATTTTATCATCTCTCTTAAAGTAGATATTTCATCTTCCTGTCTTTTTATAATTTCATCTTTATGCTGAATAATGAGTGATAATTTTTCATTTTCAAAGACGACAGCATCAGTATTGGCATAGATATTTGAATTGTTTTGACTATTTTCACTAAATAAACAAAAAAATCCTTTTTCTTTAGCGGAGTAAAGATCAGAAACGTTAATGTTAAAGATATTCGCAATTTGCTCTAGTTTTTCTAAGGTTAGCTTAGATTTTCCTCTTTCAATTTTTGAATAACCATTCACCGAAATATCCAATTTTTCAGCCATATCCTCCTGCGTCCATTGATTAAGTTCTCTTATTGTTCGAATGGTATCGTGAACGCTCATCATATACTCCTAGTTTAATTTTCTATGTTTTTAGGTGAATTTATCGCTTTTGAGTTGGTGGATAAATGTTATGGCGAAATTATCATTATTTAAGTGTTAAATCAATTTGTATTCAAAATCTTTGTGAGGTCTTTATGAAAAAATTAACATTATACGGTGTTGTTGCTTTGTCTGTTTTTGCGTTATCTGCTTGTGAGTCCAAGCCTAAACAGCCAAGAGTATGGAAAATGGAATTGATCGGTTCGCAGTATGATGCGTATTCTGGAAAGGTTGAGTGTGCATACAAGCCAGCTCGCACAGATTATTATGCAATGGGGTATGTAACAGCTTTCTTACCACAAGGCGAAACGATTTGTCCTAAATATGCAACTTATTCGCCAGATACAGAGCAATTTCAGTTTAATAGAAATTATTAAGGAATTTTGAATGAAATGGTTAAAAATAACTTCTTTGGGTATGATTTTTGCTTTGGGATATGTTCAACAAGCTTATGCTGACAATGAAGCTCAATTTCTCCAAATAGAAGAAGCTATGGAGAGAGGGGATTACGCTAAGGTTTTTAGATTATTAAAACCTATAGCAGATCAAGGAGATCCTTCATCTTTATTTTTAGTGGGAACTATGTATGAAACAGGAATGGGAGTAACTCAAAGTAATAAGAAAGCAAATGAATATTATGAGAAAGCTGCTAATAGTGGCTCTTCTGTGGCTCAATTTCATATGGGTAAACAAGCGGTTGAAAATAATATGGATTTTACTACTGCAGCAAAATGGTATCGGAAATCGTCTGAGCAAGATTATGCACCTGCTCAATATCAAATGGGGATTCTATATTCATTTGGTTGGGGTGTTGAGCAGGATTATAAACAGGCGTTTAAATGGCTCAAAGAAGCTGCTATACAAAATTATCCTCACGCACAATATCAAGTTGGAGCGGCTTATACCATAGGACAAGGGGTTAAAGAAGATGGAAGACAAGCTTTATATTGGTTTGATAAGGCTTGTGCAAATAACATTCAAGATGCTTGTAAAGCGAGTAATTTAATAAGGAATGGATCAAAATGAAAAAGTTTTTAAAATTATGTTTGTTAATGGCATTTTTCAAATTATGTTTTTGGGCTTATGACCATTGGAATAAAACATCTGAGCAAAAATACTTGGCTCAATCTGTTTCTACCACAACAACTAATTATAGTAGTAAAGATGAGGTAAGGAGATATTGGAATTTAGCTCAGCAAGGTGATGCAAATGCTCAGTATAGTTTAGGTTATTTATATTATCAAAAACAAGATTATGCTCAGGCATTTAAGTGGTATCAACTGTCTGCAGATCAAGGTGTCGCAGAAGCTCAGGCAATGTTAGGGGTTATGTATTCGTTAGGACAATCTGTTCCACAAAATACTTCTTTAGCACAAAAGTGGTTTAAAAGAGCTTGCTTAAATGGTATGCAAGAAGCTTGTAATCACCCGTTAGTAAAATAGTGATGTAAGCACTTCATTTGCAATAAAAATTTGCCCCCCACGATGGCACAAGCGTCCTCGCTTGTGCCTCTCAGCTAAAAGTGCGGTCAAAAAATCCAAAGAATTTTGAATATAGGTTCTGCCGATAGTTATGAGTAAAATTCGCAATAATTTTATTAAACAGCACCAGCGTGGACGCTGGCACTATCTTTCGTGGCGATAAAGTAGAAAGTCATCGAAAATTGGTCACACGATGTATCAAAGAGTGGAAATTATTCCGCTCTAATCCATGCTTGCTTAAGAATAGTATAAATATAAATTGCTTAAGACAAACAGAATAACCGCTATACCTACAAGAGGCTTTTGGGGAAAAAGTTTATCTATCATTTTTGATAATTGAATAATACTTTTGAATATTAAAAAAATGAAAATAAATATAGGGAAAGTAATCAACCAAATTAATAGATAATAAATCAAGATAATTGCGATTATGGAAAGTGTATACATTAGTGCAATTTTTACTTTATATAAACTATCATTTGGATCTATTATACTTGTGAGTTTAAACTGCCCTTTTATTATATTATCTAATATAAGAAGGTTATTTGAACTCATGATATAGTCTAAGAATAGTATAATTATAGGTGTAAGTACAAATAGAATTAGCTCTTTATGAATTAATTTTCTAACTTCAATCTTATGATTTAATACCCACGATATAGATAACCATGCATAAAACGAACCCAGCAGTAGGTAAAGAAGAAAGCTTAAGTCTTTTACAAGATTATGGGATATATTAGAGATGAACAGAAATATTGTAAATGTAAATAACGTAATAATCTTTGCAACCCTACTCAATTTGATTAGTAAGTCCCTTACCAATGAATCTTTAATAAAATCATTAAAGCTCTTATATTTATCTTCGATATTATGAACTGTTTTCGCTAGAGTGGCATTTTGTAAAATTAATTCACCAGCCAAATACAAACAAGTTAAAATAGAAATAAACACACATATATGTTTCATTTTTCGTCCTTTTATTATAACCCCAATTTCACGAAAAAATACTTCAAAAACTTACCGCACTTTATTTACTTTCTACGGCACGCATTAGGAAATGCCGCCAGCATAAGTGTTAAACACCCAAAAGTGCGGTGAAAAATTTCAGTATTTTTAGATTTATTGCAGCAACCAATCCACCACATAAATTACTTCAACCCCATCAATCTCTGTTTGTTCATAATATTTCCCTGTAATCAGGATCTTTTTGTAATTATCCTTAATATGCAAAAGATTATCCGTTTCGTGGGTGTTTTCAGGGATTTCAAAGGCGACTTGCACATACAAAATCTCATCGGCTTTTCGGGCGATAAAATCAATTTCTTTACTGTTGAGTTTACCGACATCTACGGTATAACCTCGTCTAAGCAATTCAATAAAAACGATATTTTCTAAGCGATTGGCATAATTCGCGCCTTTTTTGCCGATAGCGTGCCGTCTTAAACCGTTATCCACAATAAAATATTTCGCATTGGTTTTTAAATAGCCTTTTCCGCGAATATCGTATTGTTTTGCTTTATAAAAAAGAAAGGCATTTTCCAACAGTTCAAGATATTTGCTGATCGTATGGTTTGAGGTGGGAACTCGTTCTGACGTGAGCGTGTTGCTAATTTTGCTCGGATTCACCAACTGCCCTACGTTATCCGCCAAAAAGAGAATCACGCTTTTAAGAATATGGGTATCTTTCACGCCAGCGCGATGAGCAATGTCATTCAGCACAATGGAATCAAAAATGCCAGATAAAATCGTTTCTTTTAAAGGCTCATCAGCCATCACAACGCTGGGGAAACCGCCATATTTTTCATATTCTGAATGGAGTTTATCGACCAATCTTGATTGGCTATCCACATTTTTGGCGTGCAAAAATTCTTTAAAAGAAAGCGGGTAAATTTTGATTTCTACATACCGACCGCTTAACAGCGTCGCAAGCTCACCAGAAAGCAAGTTGGCATTCGAACCTGTAATCACAATGTCGGTGTTAAAACTCACACGAAGCGCATTGACGATTTTTTGCCAACCTTCCACAAACTGAATTTCATCAATCAGAAAGTAGATTTTCTCCTGAGAAGACGGTATTTTTTCTTGAATCAGCTGTTGGAAATCTTGAGCGTCTTTCACCCATTGATATTCAAAAGATTCAAAATTGAGATAAAGAATATTTTCAGAAGCAATGCCCTGCTGTTGTAAGTAATCACGGTATTGCATGAGTAACACTGATTTACCGGAACGACGAACACCAGAGATGACTTTGATAAAATCAGTATCTTTAAATTGAATCAGTTGCTGTAAATAATTTTCACGAGAGATCATAGTTTCACCCATTTGAAATAGATTTCATATTCTTTAGAATTATACACAAACTGGAAACTAAATTCCAATTATTATAAAAGAAACAAAAATTGGAATTAAATTTCCATTATTTAAGAATGACACATATTTCTCTGCTTCTGTCTGAATTCAAGAAAAACACTTCAAAAACTCACCGCACTTTCCCCTTTGTATATTGCACTATCCCCAATTTCCGCTATTATACTCCCTTTCTCATTCACTCTACTCTCGGAACTTTATCAATGAATAAATTTAAAATAGCATTACTCACGGCTGCATTCGTAGGGTTGTTTGCTTGTACCACAACACAACAACCAAAGAAAACCGTTAAAACACGATACCTTAAAAATAACATTAGCCAAGCGGAATTAAACAATCCGAAAGATTACAAGCGTTATTACTATTCTTGCCGTAATTCAGAAACGGGCTCGAATTCTTATTTAACCACTTACTTCCCGCTTTCAAGAGAAAGCCGCATGAAAGATAACTTTGGAATTTATTTCCAATTAGATGGTGGAAAAGCGGTGCCGTTTGATCATGTGGAAAATCGTACCTTAAATGCACGTGGAAATCGCTTTGAAGTGATTTATCGCTCTTATGAGCCGATTGATGGAAGCCATGTGGATCTGATTGCGCGCGAGCATAATTCGGTGTATTACAAAAACAATCAAGGCATGAGAACCGCTTGGTTAAATTGTCGAGAAGGCTAATTCTCACTGAAAGTGCGGTCATTTTTAGAGACATTTTCCCAAACAAAAAAGCACGAGGTTAAACTCGTGCTTTTTCTTTTTTATATCGATTATGCTTTTGCTTGTGCGCGTTTCACGAAAACGACTGAAAGCGTGAATGCCACCACAAATGAAATCAACATACCAATGCTGTACATCGCAAGGCTATCTGGTTTGATCGATGGGATACCTAAGAAGCCTGCTGCGCCTAATGCAATGGCTTTTACATTAAAGAATGCGATAAAGGCACTTGCAAGGCCTGAACCAATCATCGCCGCAAAGAAAGCCTGACGATAGCGTAAGTTCACCCCGAACATCGCCGGTTCAGTAATCCCTAATAATGCAGAGATACCCGATGGCACCGCTAAACCGCGTACTTTTGGATCTTTTAATGCCACTGCCACACCTAAACAGGCCGCACCTTGTGCGATGTTTGACATTGCGGCGATTGGGAAAATAAAGGTACCGCCTGTATTTGCCATTTCAGCCAATAATTGTGTTTCAACCGCAATAAAGGTTTGATGCATACCGGTGATAACGATTGGTGCATAGAATGCCCCGAAGATTGCGCCGCCCACGAAGCCTAAAGTGTCATATAACCAAGTTAAACCTGATGCAATTAATGAACCCGCTTCACGACCGATTGGACCAATTACGGTAAACGCTAAGAAGCCCGCAATAAAGAGCGAGAATAATGGGGTAATGAGGTTATCTAAGTAAGAAGGCACAAACTTACGAAAGGTTTTTTCTAAGGTTGCTAATACCCAAGCTGACACTAATGTTGGGATGACTGTACCTTGATAGCCGACTTTTTCAATTTCAAGACCGAATACATTCCAGTATTGGATTTTGCCTTGCGCAAGGGTTAATGCGTAGTTCCAACCATCTGCTAATGCAGGGTGAACCAACAACATCCCAAGAGCCGCCCCTAAGAACGGGTTACCGCCGAATTTACGGGTTGCAGAGAAACCAAGTAATACTGGCAAGAACACAAACGGTGCATTCGCGATGGTATTAATGAAGTCCACCAAATCCGCTAGACCTGGGTGCATATCAATCACGCTTAATTCATCAACGAAGAAACCTTTCGCTGTAAGCATGGAGTGAATACCCATTAACAAACCGCCTGCGACGATCGCCGGAATGATTGGCACAAAAATATCGGCTAAGCCTTTCACCAAACGTTGCAATAAGTTTTGGTTGCCTGACGCCGCTTCTGCCACTTCAGCTTTGCTCACATCGCCGATACCAAGCAATTTGGTAAGTTCAGCATGGACTTTATTCACCGTACCTGAACCGAAGATAATTTGATATTGACCGGCGACAGCAAACTGCCCTTTCACGCCTTCAATGTTATCAATACCTTCTTTGTCCACTTTGCTTTCATCGTTTAACACAATACGTAAACGCGTTGCGCAATGTGCTGCTGTGGCGATGTTTTCTTTGCCGCCAAGTTTATCAATCACTTGTTGGGCGATTTGAGGGAAGTTCATAGTGCTCTCCTAATGGGTTTCTAAAAAAAGAAATTGACCGATTGTACCCAAAACAGGGGATAATAACTAGCGGTCTAAACAAATTTTAGGCGAAAAAAAACCGACTTGATTAAGTCGGTTTATAGTTGGTGCTCTGAGCGAGACTTGAACTCGCACGGCCTGCGGCCACTACCCCCTCAAGATAGCGTGTCTACCAATTCCACCACCAGAGCGTTTATTCTGTTTTTATTCCTTATTGCGGAATATCATTATTTTTGTTTTCAACTGCTGGAGCAACTTGTTGTTGCTGTTGTTGAACTTGTTCAGCAGTTTGAGATAAATCGTCAAACGAACCTTTTTGTAAGTTGCCACGGTGAGAGTTAATGTTACCTAACACTAAAGCAATCACAAAAAAACCTGTTGCTAAGATTGCACTGGTACGAGTTAAAAAGTTACCTGCACCTGCAGAACCAAACATGGTACCTGATGCACCACCGCCAAATGACGCACCTGCGTTCGCGCCTTTACCTTGTTGAATAAGGATAAAGCCGATTAAGGCGATACAAATTAATACATAAACAAATAGTAAAATATTGTACATTATTCTTTCTTCTCTAAATTGCGATTTCGCAAGAAAACTGGGAGCAAATGTTATATAAAATTCACGCTTTTCGCAAGCGCTTTCCCATTTTTTTTACTTAATTGTATTAAGTTTAATCAATTTTCAGCGTTTAAATCTTCCGATTTTTTGACCGCTCTTTTTCGTTTCGTTGCTGGTGTGCTTAAACCTTTTGAAATCTGACTTAGACGACGTAATGCGGTGAAATCAACAAAACGCACTAAATCAGGCAACATTTGATTAAGCGTAAACATAAATTGCTGATAACTCGCCTGTTTTTGACTGATATCCGTTAATTGCGCTTCCCAATGTGCCGTCATATCAGGCTGTGTGGCAATATCCGGCAAAGCTGAAATGAGGATCCGCCCCGTTTCTGTGCTGTGAATATTACGTCCTTTTTTGGTCAAAAAGCCTCGTTTAAATAGCAATTCAATAATGCCTGCACGGGTGGCTTCTGTGCCAAGTCCATCTGTTTCACGCAGAATTTTTTTCAATTCTTTATCTTGCACAAAACGCGCAATCCCCGTCATGGCGGAAAGCAACGTCGCATCGGTAAATGGTTTTGGCGGTTGCGTTTTTTTACTCACCACTTCGCCTCGTTCACAATACAGGATCTGCCCTTTCTTCACGATCGGCAATAACGGCTCTTGATTTTCATCTTCGTCTTCTTTGCCAAGCAACTCTTTCCACCCTGCTGTTTGCAAGTTGCGTGCTTGTGCCACAAAAGTACCGCCTGCAATACTTAAGGTAATTTTGCTTTTACGATATTCCGCATCTGGACAGAATTGTAATAAATACTGGCGTGCAATCAATTCATAAATACGCTGTTCATCAATGCTTAAATTGATCGAGCGTGTGTTAGCCGTCGGAATAATCGCATGGTGCGCTTCCACTTTTTTATCATTCCAGCAACGATTACGCTGCTCGCTATCCACCGCCGATGGCAAAGTTTGATAAGTCTGACAATGCAGTGAAATGGCATTCATCACTTTATGTCGCTCAGCAAAATGCTCTTCCGGCAAATAGCGACAATCAGAACGAGGATAGGTAATCAAACGATGGGTTTCATATAACCGCTGACAGGTATCCAACACACTCTGTGCCGACATCCCAAAACGTTTTGCCGCATCAATCTGCAATGCTGACAAGGAATAAGGCAAAGGGGCGGTTTCTTTTTCTCGCTTATCCACATATTCGGTCACTTCGGCAGGTTGATCGGTAATACGCTTCACTACATTTTCGGCTAAGCCTAAAGACAGTACGCGACCATCTTCATCTTGGTAATCTTCACAAGCTTTACTCGGTTGCCAAAGTGCAGAAAAAAGTGCGGTCGGATTTTCAGATGTTTTTTCTTCTTTAACCCACGCCAACACTTCATAGAAATCTTTTGGTTGGAAATTTTCAATTTCCAAATCTCTACGCACAATCAAGCCTAACACAGGTGTTTGCACTCGCCCAACGGAAAGCACACCATCATAACCGGCTTGGCGACCGCGAATAGTGTAAGCACGAGTCATATTAATACCATACAGCCAATCTGCACGAGCACGCGCCAGTGCGGAGGTAGCCAATGGAATAAAGTTACGATTCGGTTGGAGTTTTTGTACCGCTTTTTCGACCGCACTGGGGTTAAGATCGCTAATCAAACAACGCAAAATGCCATCACGTTTTTCGGCGGATAAATTGGCATAGCTGAATACTTCATCCACCAACAACTGCCCTTCTCTATCCGGGTCACCCGCGTTAACTAAAACATCGGCTTGATGAATGAGTTTTTCCACCACGGAAAGTTGTTTTTTGACTTCCTTTCGCGGTAACAGAATCCACTTTTCAGGAATGATGGGTAAATGTTCTAAACGCCATTGTTTGAATTTAGGATCGTAGGCATCCGGCTCTGCCTGTTCGAGCAAATGCCCCACGCACCAAGTCACGACATCATCATTGCCGCATTTAATAAAACCATCCCCCCGTTGATGAGGTTTCGGCAATACATCGGCAATAGCTCGCCCAAGGCTGGGTTTCTCGGCAATAAACAGGCGCATAAGATTAGTCGATCTGACGACGACCTAAGAAAGAATGAGTTAAGGTAGTGCCGTCCACGGTTTCTAATTCCCCACCGACAGGGATCCCGTGAGCAATACGGCTTACTTTAATATTATGTTGATGGCAAATTTCAGCAATATAATTAGCTGTGGCATCGCCTTCCACCGTTGGGTTCGTGGCTAAAATCACTTCGTGGAAAGATTCTTCAACCAGTCGTTTTTGCAATAAATCTAAACCAATCTCTTTTGGACCAATACCATCTAAAGGCGATAAGTGCCCCATTAAGACAAAATAACGCCCAGAAAATTGGCCTGTTTGTTCAATGGCTTGAATATCCGCCGGCATTTCAACTACACAGAGCAAACCTGAATTTTGGCGGCGAGGATTGTTACAAATATTACATGTTTCCTCTTCGGTAAAATCACGACACTGCGAACAATGCCCAATTTTAGACATCGCTTCCGTTAATGCACGTGCTAAATTCATCCCACCGCTACGATTGCGCTGTAAAAGATGATAAGCCATCCGCTGCGCTGATTTCGGGCCTACACCCGGCAAGCAACGAAGGTTTTCAATAAGATGTTCTAAAAGTGGACTGCTTTGCATAATATTTATGATGGGAGAAAATGAATGGTGTGTGAACGTGTAAATTCACACACCCAATGAATTAAAATGGAAGTTTCATTCCTGGAGGTAATGGCATGCCTGCGGTTACAGAAGCCATTTTTTCTTTTTGCAATTCTTCTGCACGACGGACTGCATCGTTGAATGCTGCAGCGATTAAATCTTCCAACATTTCTTTGTCGTCTTCCATTAAAGAAGGATCGATCTCAATACGACGGCAGTTGTGCGCACCATTAATCGTGATTTTTACTAAACCCGCACCGCTTTCGCCTGTTACTTCTAATTGGGCAATTTCTTCCTGCATTTTTTGCATTTTTTCTTGCATTTGTTGGGCTTGTTTCATCAAGCCGCCTAAACCGCCTTTTCCAAACATTGGATTTTCCTTCTTAAATTAACTAAAACGAGCCGCATTTTAGCGAAAAAAATTGCCTTTGGGAACAGAGAAATTTATTATTCCACACTTCAAAACTGGGTCAAAAACGACCGCACTTTTATTTAGGAATTACTGATGGAAACTCGTTATTACTTTATATTTACGGCAGCTATTATTTTGTTACAACTGCTGATTTATATTTTTAATAAAACGCTGATTTGGTGGCTTAACAAACCATTCTCTAAAAAGACAAGACGAGCAATCACTTTTACCTGTTTTTTGCTCCCTAATGTCTTGGTTATTTGCCATTTTTTAAAGCTGTTTACGGCATTTCAACTTATTGCTTTAATGCTCGCGCTGCTTCTTTTTTCAGCCTTTGCGAGCATTGCCGTGGGATGTATTCATTTTCTTTTCCGAAAATCTAAATCCATCACAAAAATCGACCGCACTTTACGCATTGCTTACCCTGTTTTATTCATGGGTATTACTGTCTTAAGTGTGTATAACGCCTATGTTACCCGTGTTATTCATTATGAAATCACGCTAGATAAGCCCATTAAACCGCTGCGAATTGGCATGGCAAGCGATCTCCATTTAGGCAAATTATTCGGTGGAAAAGAATTGGATAAACTGGCTGAGATTATGTAGCAGGAAAAGGTGGATATCATTTTACTGCCTGGCGATATTATGGACGATAACGTCAATGCCTATTTAGCCGAAAAAATGCAACCTCATCTGGCAAAACTCAAGGCCCCGATGGGCGTTTATGCCACACTAGGCAATCACGATTTATTTGGAGACCAAGATCGAATTGATCAGGAAATTCGCAAAGCAGGTATCACTGTGTTAAGAGATGAAACATTAACGTTAAATAATGAATTGGTACTTATTGGACGAAACGATAATCTTGATCATGATAGACCAAGTACCAAAACATTATTAAAACAAGTGAATACTGACTTACCGACTATTCTCTTGGATCACCGCCCAACAGATATTGAAAAACATGCTTCACTCCCGCTTGATATTCAAGTTTCAGGGCATGCACATAAAGGGCAAGTATTCCCGGCCAGTTTAATCACGAAAATGATGTATCGTCTGGATTATGGTCATGAAAAAATTGGCAATCCACATGTTTTTGTCACTTCTGGTTATGGCTTCTGGGGCATTCCAATGCGATTAGGATCTCAATCGGAAGTAATCATTATCGATGTGAAAGGAAAATAAAAAAGAGCGGTCAAAAATGATCGCTCTTTTATTATCAATGAAACCTTAAGAACACACTACTTTCACTGCTAAGCCACCTTTTGATGTTTCGCGATATTTAGCATTCATGTCTTTACCTGTTTCATACATGGTTTCGATCACTTTATCCAAGGTTACGCGAGGGTTTGTGGTACGACGTAATGCCATACGGCTTGCGTTAATCGCTTTCACCGAAGCAATTGCGTTACGTTCAATACAAGGCACCTGTACTTGGCCTCCAACAGGGTCGCAAGTTAAGCCAAGATTATGTTCCATCGCAATTTCAGCTGCAATGCACACTTGTACCGGCGTACCGCCTAAGATTTCTGTTAAACCCGCCGCAGCCATTGAACATGCCACACCCACTTCACCTTGGCAGCCAACTTCAGCGCCAGAAATAGAGGCATTCATCTTATAAAGTGAACCAATCATACCTGCTGCTAATAAGTAGCGTTCAATCACGTCTTGTGTTAACGGTCCTACAAATTTTTCGTAATAAGAAAGCACAGCTGGCACAATACCACAAGCACCGTTAGTTGGTGCAGTCACGACACGTCCACCCGCTGCATTCTCTTCGTTTACCGCAAGGGCAAACATATTCACCCAGTCGATTACATGCATTGGATCATTTGCAAGACGATTACTATTGGCTTGCAAGAGACGATAAAGTGACGGCGCTCGGCGTGTCACTTTTAATGGTCCCGGTAACACGCCTTCTGTATGAACACCATGTTCAATACAATCCTTCATAGTTTTCCAAACATTATGTAAATGCGCTTCAACCTCTTTTTTACCATGTAATGCCAACTCATTTCTCATCATCATCGTAGAAAGCATTAAGCCATTTTCCTGACAATGTTTTAAAATATCCTCAGCATGTTGGTAAGGATACGGCACTGTCACTGGATTTTCTTCCTCTTGACCAAAATGTGCTTCATCCACGATAAAACCACCACCAATGGAGTAATAGGTTTGGCGGTAAATTACCTGACGATCAGCATCTAATGCAGTAATGGTCATGCCGTTTTCATGCAACGATAAAAAGGAATTATGGAATACCATATTAGTATCCCAGTCGAAATTAACCGTTTTTTTACCTTGTGCAATCGACAGCGTTTTGGTTTGTTTAACTTGTTCGATAAATGTTGGGATTAAATCAATATCCACATCGTGAGGTAGATAGCCAGCTAATCCCATAATGATTGCAATATCGGTATTATGGCCATGTCCTGTCATAGAAAGGGAGCCATACACATCCACATGCAAGATCGCGACCGAATCAAATTTACCTTGTTCGATTAAATCGTCAATAAACTGCTTGCCTGCTTTCATCGGACCAACAGTGTGGGAGCTGGATGGCCCAACGCCCACTTTAAACATATCAAATACACTAATCATATTATTTTCAATCCTAAGCTAAACTAAAAAGTCGCTTATAATAATCCATATACGACCGCAGAGATAGCAATTAATCCCATTACTGTT
>ERZ772920.1202-NODE-1202-length-13567-cov-15.338292_pt1 | contig 13567 bp, 8 predicted proteins | sample MGYA00511469_ERZ772920 | MGnify/ENA primary metagenome ERZ772920 (study PRJEB29015, sample SAMEA2738069) | human oral metagenome | biome: human oral; feature: human-associated habitat; material: saliva | place: China | collected 2216 ... | reverse complement strand
TTCATTGGTGTGTATCCATACTATCGACATTGTTAGGACAGGCTTACTATATCGATAGCGTGAGTATTTCTCAACATCAGGTTCCAAGAAACCGTTTTGTGACAAACCACCCCACAGCACACTGACAGGGCAATAAACCCACCCCGTACCAGCACACTTCAACAGGCAACAGGGGCCGCTACTCCCCCACCCCCTACGCGACTAATCCTTCTTCGAAGCATGCATACGTGACATACCCAAAGCACCCAGAATCAGACCGCCACCCAGGGGCACCAAAATCGGCAGAAGCGGCGAACTCTTATCCATGTTGCGGGTAATCTGCGCCTCCGACGCCTTCACACCATTCGGCGATCCGGGATCGGTACGCACCTGCGAGGAGGAGCCATTCAGAATCGCGGCACGGCGAGACTGCGCCGCCGAATCGGTACCCGAAGGTAGGTTAGAGTCGGGAGTCGCGACCTGAACAGGCTGCGCCTCCTCAGTGCGGTACCCCAGAGCCGAGGAAGACTCGGTAGCAGAACCACCCGAGGGGCGCGGAATAGAAATCGTGGCGTCATTAGTACCCGGAGCCATGGCGGTATCAGCCTGAATACCGCGGGTCTTAGACTTAGAACCCGCAGCGGGTGCATCCGCAGTCTCAGAGGCAGACGCGGAAGGTACAGTAACCGGCTTCTCCTCGTTCACAGACGAAGAATTGGACGATGATCCACCGCCCTCAGAGGACGCCTGAGTCACCGTAAAACGCACCGTGTTGAGCTGAAGGTTACCGTCACCGGCAGCGTCAAAAGCCGCCACCAGGTACGTCTTACCGATCTGTAGGGACGCACCGGGCACACCAATCACAGCCTCGAACGCACCCGCAGAAATAGATTCCGGGCCAACGTGCACAATGGCGAGCGCATCGCCCACGGTGTTGCCGTTGGAGTCGATTTCCATGACGATCAGGTCGTAACCCTTGTCATTCTGGGGGAAGTTCGTGGCACGGACCGTGACAGGCTTCGTATCATCCTGAGAGTCACCCTGCGAATCCTGAATAGACATGTGCGCCTTGCCCTTGCGCTGATTCATCGGGTCATACACGCTATTGTCTTCTGAGATAACGTACTGGCCAGAATCCTTGTTCTGCAGGTTGTCTACGGTACGGCGAACCGTGTCACCGTTCGTATCGGTGGATGACGTAGCGGTCGGCGAAGGCAGGTTTACCGCCTCGGGACTTGGGGTAACAGTTGCGTCAGCGGTTTCTGCTTCTTCACGCTCAATATCGACCGAAGGTTCGGTGGGCTTTGCCTTACCGTTGCGCGGGTCAGCAGTCTCAACCAGGCGGTTCCCCCGCGCGGTCACAAAAAATTCGTAGGAGACACCGTGCGCGGTATCCTCCAGAACGATTACGTACACGACGTTTGAGTCCGTCGCCGGGCTCATCCGGAGGCGAAACTCCCCCTCCCTGGTCCCCTCAGTTAGGGTCGGGCTCTCCAGGACGGAGCCGCCGTACTCACCGGAAGGGGTGTAGAAGTTCACGTCAACCAGCACGCTGGAAGCCTCCAGCCCCTCAGGGAAGCCCGTCCAGCGCAGGAGGTAGCTGCCGTCCTTGAGCTGCGCCTTCATGGTGATTGTGGAGGCTGCGCCCTGCACCTGCTGATTGTCTTCAGCCTGGTTCGGGGTTGCGGTCAGGGTGGCGGTTTTTTGCACGGCAGAGTGCGTCGTGACGGGTGCTTCCGTTGCGACAGAGGGTACAACAAGCCCGCACTGAAGCCCCGCAACCAAAACGGTTGCGGTGACAATACGGTGCTTCGCTGAATAAATACTCATGCAATGCGTCTTTTCATGGTGGAAATGTGCGTGCTACTGCCCGTTCCTCATGTGCCGCGCGGACCCCCGAGTGCGCCATACACCCGGATTCGTCGTACCATACTCCGCTTCATATTTCAGGTGAAGAAGACCTGACAATAGCTCGCATCTATTTATCGGTTATTTCAACCCTATCACGAACCTTAAGGTTTATTCACGCGAGGGTAGAGTTTTTTTGAACACTCTGAACAAACACCCCGAACACGCGACTCGCCCCCGCTATCTGCACCTACAGATAGCGGGGGCGAGCATTCCTCATGAAACGAAAAACATACTATACAGGGCCGGCAGAAAACGCCTGACTAGCGCATTAGCCGCCCAAGAAACCGCGGCGGTGAGCCATCCAGGCGGCACCAACCACGAGCGCCAAACCAACGCCGCCAAGAGCCCAGAAAGCTACGCCATGCTGAGCAACCTCTTCACTCGCAGGAGCCGCAGTGGAAACCGCGGCCTTCACGCCGTCCTGGCGGTCAGCGTTCGAGTACACCTGGGTGGTGTTCGAGTGCACCGCAGCGGAACGAGTGTTAGGCTCCGAGTGAATGACGGGAGTAAAACCCTTATTACCATTACCGGATTTCGACGAAGCCGCCTTTTCCTCATCGGTCAGAGCGTCCAGGTTCGCCGCAACAGCAATAGACGCCGGGTCAGAACCCGAGCTATACGCCGAAACCTGGTTAGTGCGGGTCGGTTCAAAAGCCGAACGCGGGCTCATCGTGCGCGCCTGAGCCAAAGTCTGCAAAGCCTGACGCTGACGCTCAGCCTTCGCTTCCTTAGCCTTGGACATGGCGCTCACCGCATCCAGGGTGGAGCGGGGCGCGCTCGCGGCAGACTGACCCGAGCCCGACTGGGTTGCGTCAGAACGAGTCGAGACGGCGTTACTGGAGACGACACTAGTAGCGGCGGAGGGGCTACCCTGAGTGCCGCCGGTTGCCTCAGCCGCGGTAGTGCTGGGCGTAAGCGATGCGCTGGCATCCTGGCGGGGCGACTCATCCTTCGTCAAGGAGGTTGAGTTGCCGGTCGCCTCGCCACTGACCTTGAATCGCACCGAGACAACTTCTTCCGCATACTCAGTATCGTCCGCATGCACCAGGTAGGCGGTGTACACCGAGCCGGTCTTCAGAAGAGAGCCGGGCATGCCGACCTCTTCCTTGAACGCGCCATTCACAATGCGATCAGAGCTGATGTGCGTAATGGACAGCGCATCACCCTTATGGTTGCCACTCATATCGGTTTCAACCACAATCAGGTCGTAGCCAGCCGCATTCGCGGGCAGACGCGCTGCACTGATAGTCACCGGCTTGGTTTCCTTATCAGAGCGAACCTCAGCATAGGCGACCTTCAGTTCCGTAGCGCTCAGGGTCTGAGTATCGCGAGAAGAGGTCGATCCGCCGGGGACCTGCTCCAGCTTCTGCGTGTGGGTTTCGAGGTTCAGGTTTTCAGCAGACTCGGAAGGCACCTCAGTCTTAACCTTATCCTTGCTACCCTTCTGATCTGCAGCCTGCTGGTTCTTCTGCTCCTCTTCACGAAGCTTTTCCATCGTCTTTAGCTCGTCAATGGTCGGCACCTGGTGGGCGTTTTCCTTCTTGTCCACCATCACCTCGTCAGAGTCATCCTCAATCGGGATAGCGTGCGGAACGAGGGAACCCTCAGAAATCATGAATTCGCCATAGCCCTCATCAGAGGTCGTCAGGTCCATGACGCTCATGGAGTAGTAGCCCTCCTGGGGCATCTGCGGCATCTCAAAGGTGACGAGCATCGAGCCGTCGTCCGCACGCTCAACCTGCATTGCGGAGGGCTCGTAAGTGTCAGACCCAAGCAACGTGCCAGTGGCGTCGTAGTACTGCATTACCAGGTACACCCTAGAGGCATCGCCCACGTAGCCGCCCTCATAGAGGGGCGCGAGCTTAATGGTTGCCTGACCGTCCTTGATGGACTGAATCTGAATCTCAATGGTATCGACCTCAATTTCAAGGTCTTCGTAGGGGCAGCTTGAATTAAATTCGCTATTAACCAGAGCCGCCAGGCAATCATTCACGTTAATTGCTTCAGCCTCTACTGCGGAGGCGCCAGGAAGCACAAAAGCGCTTGCACCTAAAGCGGCTGCAAGCGAAAGAGCATGAATGCGTTTCGGAAGTCGAGTGATAGTCATGTGCGCCATTTCGATCGATGTAGGCGCAAAGCGTGGACTAGGGAAGGCTCACCACAAGCCGGTGTTTCTATCCAAGTATTTGCGCACCAGTACGTCGGTTACACCCTAGCCTAACACGGATATTGCACTTAATGTTGCATTGCATTCACGTGCTAAAACTTTATGTCGCGATAATTGCCGAAATAAAAGGGAATTAATTACTTTACTGAGATATAAATAACGCAAAATTCGAATGTCAAAATATATTCCCCAGAGTGCACTAAAAAGAGATTTTTACACCACCCCAAAGCGCACCAGACCACCGCGCAATAGAGTCAAACATCCGGGCACACAGAAGGCGCCCCACCAAACACGCACCCACACGGCACGCATCCAGCAGAACGCCTCCCACTCAACAAACTCCCCTACAGAGAGCCACGCCTCACAGCGCTAAGCAACAAATAGCTGAGCTACTCGGCACCCAGCTCCTCAGCACCCTCAAGGCGGCGACGATACACGTTAACCGCAACAGCAGTACCCACAAAGGCAACCGAACCCAGCAGAGCAATACTCAGCGGCAAGGTACCCTCCGGCAGCGGGCCATTATCCTGAGCGATCGCCTCCAGCTTCGAACCGGCAGAATCACCGCGCGACTTCGAGCTACGCGTATAGAAACTACCCGAACCTGCAGCACCCACATTCTCCTGAGGCGAAGCAACAGTCACCGTCTCCCCCTCAGTAGACTGGTAACCCAACAGGTTCACCACGGTACGCCCCGGCAACATCACTGCATAACCAGACATCACCATCGTCGAAGGAACCACCGCAGTCTCAGCCACAGAACTACGAGCCTGCGCGGTAATCGCACGCGCCGACTGCTGCGCCTGCACAATATAGCCCAGAGCGCTATCCACCGAGGGAATCTTAGCAACAGAATCAGTCACCAAATCTTGAGCATCCGCAGAGGTATCTGAAGAGCCCACGCGACCTGAAGGGGCCGAAGGGCTCACACGCTGATTCACATCAGAAATGATCGGGCTCACCGGACGAACAGTAGTATTCGCAGGCTTCGGAGCCGGGTCAACAGGAACCGCACGCTGAATCACGCTCACACCAAAAGCACTGGTCGCCATGAGCTGCAGCTCCTCAGTGGAGTTACCACCCACCACAACCACACGGTAGCGCTTACCCGCATTCAAAGAGGTACCGGGAACCTTCAAATCAGCAGAGAAAGAAGCATCAGTTACCTGCTGAGGGCTCACATGCGTGGTCGCCAGCGGCGAACCCACGGCACCGCCGTCAGCAGGCATTTCAAAGACCATCACGTCATAGCCCAGGCCACTCTCCGCAACGTTCCTAGCGCGCACGCTAATCGGCTGCAGCTCATCCGATCCGCGCAGCTCTGCGGTGGAAATTTCCAGGGTCGCCTCACGGGTCTCCGCGGGAGCCCGATCGGAGCGGGAGTGCACCAGCAGACGATCCTCGGTCACCTCAGCGGGTGCCGCATCATCGGTAGAAGAACTCGCCGAAGCAGAAGCACTGGCAGACGCACTCACCGAGGCGCTAGCAGATGCACTCGCAGAAGGACGAGCAGAAACTTTCTGCGATGCAGACGGCGCTTCAGAAGGTGCCGGGGCGACCGTCGGGCGCGGGCTATCCTTCGCGCCGCTCGGGGATGCGCTGGGGCTCAGGGACACCTCGGGGGTGGGATTCGCCTCCACGCGGTTAGCACGGGGAACGCCTGGGGTGTCAGGGAAGAAAATGTTCTGGCGGCTCGCCAGAATCTCGTCAACGGTCGCGCCCTGTTCAGGCATGAACTCAACCGAAATAGCATCCTTGGTGCTCAGGTTCTGCACCTCAACCATGTACGGCTGCTCAACGTTCAGGCGCTGGTGAATACTGACCTCTAGCGCACCCTCATCGTTCAGAGAGGCAGTCATCTGGGAGGCAGGCACGGTCATCGCCGCCACGATACCATCGTCAACGGAAATAGCGACCAGGCGAACCTTCACCTGGTCCAGGGAATTTACACCGCCGATTTGCAGAAGAGTGTAGTCGCCAGTCTGAGCCAGTAAAACCAAGGAGATACTGTGCTGAACCACATCAGTGGCAACGGCGAGCGGAAGTTCAGGCTTTTCAGGCTGCTGAGTCTGAGCGTAGGCAACAGGCGCGAAAGTTGCGGGAGCAAGAGTTGCAGGCGCGAGAGCACCCCCCAAACCGAGGGTTGCGGACGCTACTAGCGCCGCGCCGCGAGCAGTTCGCTGCGTGGAAAACATGGTCACCTATTTTCGTGAGTGAGTGTGATGAATCGTCGTGTGACTCCTGCGCCCAAAGGTCGGAAGTAGGCACAGAATAACGGTTCTCTCATATCGGTGACCGGAGGCGCTTCACAGCGACTCCTCACCCCGGGTGAACGAGGTGGTAAAGAGTGATAGTACCGTCTATAACAGCACTCTAAATTATAGGTATAACCTTAGAAAAAGTTAAAGATGCAGGGACGCCCGAATCTTGCATTTCGGACGTCCCTACATCTATGTGCACGTTTTGCCTAGTGGGGCAATAATTGCCCCGTTTTAGCGGCGAGAACTGAGCCGCATCTCACTACGGCGACGACGGCTCAAACGCATACCAGCAAGCAGCGACAGCGATCCAGCTGCGCTAATGACCAGCATATTGGAGGCGCCGGTAGCCGCCAGCTGCTCGCGCTTCGGCTGGGTAGCAGCGGCAACCTTTTGACCACCAGATGCCTGCGCCTCAACCTTCTGAGCATCGCTCTTCTGGGCATCACCCTTCTGTGCAGAAGCGTTCTGAGCAGGGGCGTTCTGGGTAGCAACCGGAGCCTCATTCTTCTGCTCAGCGTTGCTCTCCCCCGCCTTCTGCTCCGCAGCGGAAGCCTGATCAGCCACCGGAGCAGGCTCCGAAGTAGCAGACTCAGAAGGTGCCGAGGCATCAGCTGCGGGAGCTTCAGCCGCAGGTACATCCGCCGCGGGTGCATCCTGCTCAGGGGTTGCGGGCGCGTTATCCGCACTATCGCGCTCGACAGTGAAGCCGCCGTTGACCATGCGCACGGTGCCCTGCTCATCCTCCGCCACAGCGCTCACGCGGTAGGTGGTACCGGGCTTGAGCGCCGAGCCGGGAATCTGCACCTGAGCACTAAACGCGCCGGATGCATCAATCTCAGAGACATCAGCCGAGGCGATCATGCCGCCGGTTGCCACACCGTATTCGTCAACAGCGCTGACCATCAGGTGCACCGAGCCGACACCGGTGAAACCCTCACCACGCACGGTCAGAGTCTTCTCGGAGTCGTTCTCGGGAACTACGGTTTCTTCTACGTGCAGGCGGGCGGTCATCACGGGGTTAGAGGTGTTGTTGGTCTGTTCTTCGGTGGTGTCGTGGACGCGGTCAAAAACGGTGTTGCGCGGCAGGCTGTAGTGGCGGCGCGGGTCGTTCTCGGGCAGTACGTGGTCGAACTGCTCGACGGGGCTCGCGGCAACTGCCTGAGCGGACTGAGCATTCGAGGTAGCCTGCTCAGACTGCGCACTCGGGGTAGCCTGGGCGACCTGCTCGGGCTGCGCCTCCTCTTCGAACTGCTTCTTCTCGAACTGTGCCTGCTCCGCCATTGCGCGCTCGGCGGTGGCAACCGGAGCGGAGCCGTGCTGTACATTCCAACCATTCATGAAAGGAACCTCAACTTCCTGGGCGGTGTAACCATTAGCGGCAGAGGGTGCAACCTCAACGCTCAGCACATAGCGCAGGTCTTCGTGAACAGCCTGCACTTCTTCCAACCTGGATCCGGGCACCTCAATGCCGTCCAGGAGGGTGCCGTTTACAACGTCGGCACGCGCGGGAGAGGCAGCGAGCAGGATGCGGTTACCCTGGCTATCCAGGGCGTAGGCGTAGGTCATCACTTCAAAGGCCTGCGCCTCACCCAGACCGGTGACCTTGTAGACGACAAGGTTCTTATCCTGCGGGATCTCCAGCTGCCCCGAAAGAATCTGAGCATTGAGCGGCTCATCCTGAGTATTTGCGGGCAGCAGCTCCAGCGGTGCGGAGGAGTTGTAGGAGGGATCCTCCGTCGCGTAGCCCTTGGCAGGGTCAACCACGGCAGTTGCGACAACGTACTGCTGGTTGGGGTCGAGGGTACCTGCGGGCAGGGTCAACTGGGTGCTGAAGCGGCCACCGTCCACATCGAGTTCGGGCACGAGGGTCATCGTCACTGCGGAGCCGCGACCCAGTGCGTAGAGGGGGTACTGGCGGTATTCGCTCACGTACACCGCCACACCGTAACGTTCAACGGCACCGCCGGTGAAGCCTTCACCGGTGACGGTGATGCTCTGGGAACGCGCCGGGTTAATGACAACACCCTGCTCGACGTACACCTGCGGGGAGTTCTGGGTAGCAACGTTTTCGATGGGGGTTGCGTTTACAGCGGAGGGAGGATTGTCGAGTTCCACCGCAGTCGGTGAAGCCATTCCGCCGGTATTCTGCACCTGCACATCTGCGTGCGCAGCACCAACACCGGTGACGGACAGGACGGAAGCAGCAATAGCGGCTGTTGCTCGGGTTTTTGAGTGAGCGGGTTCGGGCATGAAACACACCTTCTTCTGTGAGTGTGAACGATACCCTCCGGAGGGTGCCACGGATCGAAGCTGGACGGGTGTCTCTTCGGGATTGACCGCTATAACGTACGGACTAGTCATAACGTTCATGTAATGGTGGAAGTTACCGCGAAGGGAATCGCTCTATTTATCGGTAATTCCACACTAACAATACTTTTCTTGTTATTGCTGTAAAGACGCTTTACGTCCCAACTATTTTCCTGTGCAATAACCCACACAGCATATTTTTTACTCTCTATAACATCATCAAGAGCACTCAAATTGCATGGACTAGGCGAAATTTTTCAACTCTCCCTTGAGGTTCAAGGTTTTATTGCATGCATATGCAGTTTTAATGGATTTGAGATAAAAATATTCTGCACATTCATGCATTTAATTTATTTCTTTTAAGTGAAAAAATGCAGGTCACAGCGCCTTTTCCCGCACATTGATTAAAAGCGTGCGTACCAATAACCACGCACAAAATAAGTCGACAAAATCATTCCGTTACACCGCCCCGCGCTTCCACCCCGCACCTCCACCACGAAAGAGAACACCCGCACCTCTCCCCCAGCTTGCCGCACACGCTTTGCCACCCCCCTCCATTTCAAAACAGCTCAACACAAAACTGCTAGCACGCAAAAGTGCCGCCAATACCCTTTTCAGAGTATTGACGGCACTTGAATCACTCACCTTACGGCGAGTATCAGATATTCAGAGCCTAGCCTATAGAGGCTGAGCTATTAGAGGCTGCGGCGGCGCAGGAGCATCAGTGCGGCACCAGCAATCAGAGCTGCGGCGCCAACGCCTGCGATACCTGCAACACCCTCAGCACCGGTGTGTGCCAGCTGCTGCTTCGAGGAGGAGGAAGCCTGAGCCGAGCCCTTGGTGCCGGAGACGCCTACAGTGTGGCCCTTGGAGCTAGAGGAGGTAGCAGCGGATGCGTTACCAACCTTAGCCTTGGGTGCCTGAGAAGAGGGCATGCGGGTCTCGGTTACGACAACCGAACCGTCTTCGCGCATTTCAGCGGTGAAGACGCTGGTGGTGCCGTCGCCGTTATCGCGAACGGTGGTGCTCTCGTCCTCGGTAGCTGCCGGCAGGGTCGGTGCGGGGTTGTTCGCATCGCTCACGGTGGCGGTGGTGACTGCAACCTGGTGTACCGGGCCGTTGGGGTCGCTGGTTGCCACCATTGCGTAGGCGTAACCGGGCTGCAGCAGTTCAGCAAGAACGCTGACCTTGACGCGGAAGGTGCCGTTCACGATTTCAGAAGCGGGTACGTCGTGGGTTGCCAGAGCGTCGCCGGTGATGTTGCCGTTTGCATCCAGGCGGAAGATAGCGATCTGCACACCGTTAGCGACGGACTCGTGGGTGAAGCCGGAGCCGTTGAAGGTCAGGACGTTGTACTGATCGTTCGGGTTCAGGGAAGCGTCCTCGGTGGTGAGGGTTGCGTTCTCGGGTGCTGCGGGAGCCTCCGGAGCGGGGGTCTCGTCAGCCTTGGGGGTCTCAGTCTTAGGTGCTTCCGGAGCAGGAGTTTCTTCCTTGGGTGCTTCAGTCTTGGGAGCCTCGGGTGCCGGGGTCTCGTCAGCCTTCGGGGTCTCCGGTGCCGGGGTCACGGGAGCGGGAGTCTCGTCAGCCTTGGGGGTCTCCGGTGCCGGGGTCACGGGAGCGGGGGTCTCTGTGTTCTTGGGTGCCTCGGGAGAGGTGGACTCGGTGACCTTGAAGGAGGAGAGAGCCACGAGCTTCTGGTCAGCCTGAGCAGCCTGAGGGTTGCTCACAGCAACCAGAGCGTAGGAAGCGCCGGCGGGCAGCTTGCTTGCCTCGACAGTGAAGGAAGTCTTGAAGGAGCCATCCTGAATCTGGTCCGCAGACACGGACACGGTGGTAATGGCGTCACCGGTAATCTGCTGGTTCTCATCCAGCGCGTAGATGCTGACCTGGACGCCGGGGCCGACCTTCTCGCCGTAGAAGCCGGTACCAACAACGCTCACGGTGTTAAACTGCGCATCACCGGAGAAGCGTGCGTTCTCGATGGAGACGAAGGGGTTAGCCTGCTTCGCCTCGGGAGCCGGGGTGGAGGGAGTGGTGGGCTCGGGGGTTGCGGGAGCAGGAGTCTCAGCCTTAGGAGTCTCAGCCTTGGGGGTTTCAGCCTTAGGTGCTTCGGTTGCCTCAGCCTTAGGAGTCTCAGCCTTGGGGGTTTCAGCCTTAGGTGCTTCGGTTGCCTCAGCCTTAGGAGCTTCAGCCTTAGGAGCTTCAGTTGCCTCAGCCTTGGGAGCTTCGGTCTTAGGTGCTTCGGTTGCCTCAGCCTTAGGTGCTTCGGTTGCCTCAGCCTTAGGTGCTTCAGCCTTAGGAGCTTCGGTTGCCTCAGCCTTGGGAGCCTCAGCCTTAGGTGCTTCAGCCTTAGGAGCTTCGGTTGCCTCAGCCTTGGGAGTCTCGGTTGCGTTGCCGCCGGGCAGGGAAGAAGTCTGAGAAGATGCCTTCTGATCAACAACCTGCTGCTGCTGATCGGCGGGTGCTTCTGCCGCAAAGGTTGCCGGGATTGCTGCTACAGAACCAGCGGTAAAAGCTGCCGCAGCTGCGATCTTGTAAACGCGACGGGTAGTCTTCGACATTTTTCCTCGATCTCTGAATTATCGGTGGTGAACCTACGCGGTGTGCCTCCGTCTTTGAGGGGCGCGCAGATTCACACATGGGTGTGACTGCTAAAAGGTTAACACCCAACTCTGAGTCTTCTGCCCTCTTAATGCCCGCTTTAAGTAACTGTAATGAAATCGTTATAAAACCACCCCTCAAGTTGAGGGTTATTACAGACCAATTATGGTGTTTTGTGGTCATATACTGACATGTGAACACCGGTAACCCTACATTTTGATTGCATTTGAAGAAAATATAATACTTTCCATAGATGATTTCACCCCAACTATTTCACCATGGTGAACCTTAAAGTCTCACGTACCACTTTATAGTTCCATCAAGTACTCCTTGATACCTCTCCCCCACCTATTCCCGCCCCGCTTGGCACCCGGATCAAAGCTCCACACAAGCCACAGACCTCCCCGCGTACAAACAAAAAGCCTCGCCCGCATCCTAAGAATCAGGAATGCAGGCGAGGCAAGTTACCCCCGCATCAGCAGACGCAAGAGCACACAGCTCAGCTCTCCTTGCGAATCACCTTGAACTGGCTCGGCTGCGCCACCGGGCGAATCGTAATGCGGTCAAGGTTCACGTGGTGCGGAACGTTCAACGCAAAGGTCACGGTCTGCGCCACGTCCTCTGCGGTCAGCGGCTTCTCAACACCCGCATAGACGCGCTCGGCGGCTTCCTTGGAACCCAGACGATTTAGGGAGAACTCCTCGGTGTGCACCATGCCCGGGCAAATCTCAATCACGCGAACGTTATGTTCCGCTTCTTCCAGGCGGAGCGCCTCGGTCAGGCCGCGAGCGCCGAACTTCGCCGCGTTGTATCCGGCGCCGCCCTCGTAGCCGTGCTCGGCAGCGGTGGAGGTCAGGTTCAGGATCGTGCCGTGACCGTTCAGGCGCAACGCCTCCGCGAAGGCACGCACCATGTGCAGAATACCGAGAACATTCATCTGGTACATCTTCAAATAATCGGTAGGCTTGCCGTCGGCAACCTTATCCACGCCAATAGCACCACCGGCAATATTGACCAGGGCGTCAATGGTGCCCTGCTCCTCCAGGATCTGCTCGGCTACGAACTGAACGGACTGCTCATCGGTCACATCGCAGGTCACCGGATGAGCGCCGGTTTCCGCGTAGAGAGTGTAGAGGCGGTCGGTGCGGCGAGCCAGAGCATAGACGGTCCAGCCGCTTGCTACCAGCTGCTGTACGGTGGCTCGGCCAATACCGCTGGATGCGCCGGTCACCACGGCAACTTTGCCGTTGCCGGTATGGGGCAGGAAAGGAGATGCAGGAATGTGGGTGTTCTCAGTCATACTTTAATCCTAGTAGAGTGATGCCCGCGGGTGCTCTGTTCGAGCAGACTCGCGGGCATATATTTTGAAATTTTCGATAGTGAGATAGGTACCCGCCGCCGTTCAGAACAAACGATACAGACACCATCACCCGTGCTACTTGCGGCGGCGCGGCAGACCCCAGCGGCTCCTGCCGCCGTCACGGAATCCGAGGCGGTGCTCAAAGTACACGGGCGAGCTACTACCGGTCTTCACGGTGTCCGGGGGAACCGTACCCTCGCGTGCAGACATGAGATAGAGAATCGCGGCACCGGGCATGAACGCAATCAGAGGCAGTACGAAACGCATACGCGCCTCACCGTAACCGCTACGCACCGTCAAATGCCAGACGCACAACGCAACCAGCACCAGGTGCAGTATCAGCAGAACGGTTTCAGACGTGCCCAAACCAAAAATACTCAGAGAACTCATTGGCAACTCCTCAAAGGTCGTGTATCTTCAGTCTACGCCGCGCCCGCTCTGCTGAGAAGGATTCGTGGGCATTGATACTGCAGATTTTCGCGCATACACTGCAGGTAATCAGGGGCAGCAATATTAGGGGGTCTCTCCCCCATTACCGTTTCCACCGAGTTTGTCACTGAATCGCCAATTACTCCTCATATAGGGAGCCTCCACATGACAGCAACACCGCACCAGCACATCACCGACCTTAAAGAGCAGCGCCGCACCCTCCAGCAGCGGGCGCGCAGCATCCGTGCCACCACCGGACTCCCCTACAGTTCCGAAGTTCACCTACTGCTCGGGCAGAGCTACCTCGACCCCGCCAGCTGGCAGGAGCTCACCGCCTCCGGCGGGGTACGCGCCGCAGTGCGCAGGGCACAATTTGTGAGCCGGTACCGGCACCTCCTGGCGCGCCTAGAAGCCGCCATCGAGCGGTACGAACAGCACGGTGCGGCGCAGAATTCCCCTGGAGCTGAGAGAATGCCGTGAATATGAGAAAATAGCCGTTATGGCTGAAAACATTTTGGGCTCAGACTCGCCCGTACAGATTAACGTTCCCGA
>ERZ772920.1198-NODE-1198-length-13596-cov-4.163577_pt1 | contig 13596 bp, 8 predicted proteins | sample MGYA00511469_ERZ772920 | MGnify/ENA primary metagenome ERZ772920 (study PRJEB29015, sample SAMEA2738069) | human oral metagenome | biome: human oral; feature: human-associated habitat; material: saliva | place: China | collected 2216 ... | reverse complement strand
AGAAATTAGAAGATAAACAAATTCAATTAGACCTTAAAAAAGTTGAAATCAAAAATATCAAAGAAACCAGCTTAATGAGTGTAGATGCTGAAGGAAATGAATCAGACAAGAGCTTATTAACTGAAAAACCGACGGATGTTTCTTCGTTATATTTACGTGTAACAACTCACGACAACAAAGTGACAAGACTTGCTGTTGATAAGATAGAAGAAGTGGTTAAAGATGGGGAAACTTTATATAAAGTTACTGCAACTGCGCCTGATTTAGTTCAGCATACAGATTCTTCGAAATTAGCTAACGAGTATGTTTATTATATAGCTAAACCAAAACTAAAAGTGGATAATGTTTACTATGATTTCGCTGAATTGGTTGAAGCTATTCAAAATAACCCAGAAGGTGAATATAAAATTGGACAAAGCTTAAATGCTACTAATATTAAACCAAATGGAAAATCTTATATTACTAAGAAATTTAAAGGTACGTTAACTAGTACTGATGGGAATAGGTTTGCTATTCATAACTTAAGCAATCCATTATTTGATGTTATTGAAAATTCTACAATTAAAGATTTAATTTTCTCTAACGTGAATATAAATAAACCAGGTACGGATCAAATAGCGACACTTGCAAAAGATGCTACAAATACGACAATTGAAAATGTTAAAATTACGGGTAGTATTGTTGGTGGTAATGATGTAGCTGGAGTTGTTAATAATTTAAATAATGGAAGCAAAATGAAAAATGTTTCTGTTATCGGAAAACTTCGCACAGAAGGTAAAAAAGGTTGGAGTATTTCTGGTTTAGTTAACAACCAAAGAAAAGCAAATATTGAAAAAGTTTATACAGATGTAGAAATCACTGGTGAAAGAGCTCGTGGTTCAGCTTTAGTTTCAACACTTGATAGGGGTATGGACCCAATGGATGTAAGAGCTAACGGACATATTAAAAAAGCTGTAGCAAAAGGGTCAATTAACTTGAAAAACAATGTAGAGACAGGTGGAGTTATTACTAAAAACTGGCCATACGGATTTTTAGAAGATGTTATTAGTTATGTAAAAGTAACTAACGCTGAAAAACTTTATGGTTCAGGTGATATTGGAGATGATGACTTTGGGTTCCCTTATTTAAGTAGAGTTGTCAGCGTAGCTGGGGAAGCTACTGGTAATGTGACAAGAAAAAATGCGGACAAACTTAAAGAAATCTCTAAAGAAGAAGCTGATAAAAGATTAGAAAGTTTCGATATTACATCTAAAGATTTTGAAGCTCCAACATTATTAGTAGATAAGTTAAATAATAATCTCCCAAAATCTGATACGTATAAAGAGATTCAAGATTATAATGCAGAACGTGAACTTGCTTACCGAAATGTGGAAAAACTTCAACCGTTCTACAACAAAGAATGGATTATCAATCAAGGAAATAAAATTCCTGCTGGTTCTAAATTATTAACGACTGAAGTATTATCTGTAACTGGTATGAAAGATGGTCAATTCGTGACTGACTTATCAAGTGTTGATAAAATAATGATTCATTACGCTGATGGTACTAAAGAAGAAATGACGGTTGCTTCTAAGGATTCAAACGTAGCACAAGTTCGTGAATATAGTATTACAGGTCTAGATGGCATTGTTTACACACCAAATATGGTGGATAAGAATCGTGACAAACTAATTGCTGATGTGAAAGAAAAATTAGCAAGTGTCGAATTGATTTCACCTGAAGTGCGTGCATTAATGGACAAACGTAACAAACCAGCTGAGAATAGTGACAATCATAAGAACAATTACATTCGTAACTTGTTCCTTGAAGAAAGCTTTGAAGAAGTTCGAGGAAACCTTGATAAACTTGTGAAAGCTTTAGTTGAGAATGAAGACCACCAATTAAATGGTGACGAAGCTGCAATGAAAGCTCTTGTTAAGAAAGTAGACGAAAACAAAGCGAAAATTATGATGGGTCTTACTTATCTACATCGTTACTATGGATTTAAATACGACGAAAAATCAATGAAAGATCTTATGATGTTCAAACCTGACTTCTATGGTAAGAATGTAAATATCTTAGATTTCTTGATTAAGATCGGTTCTAGAGAAAATAACATTAAAGGTAACAGAACATTAGAAGCTTATCGAGAAACGATCGGTGGAACGATTGGTATTGGTGAGTTGAACGGTTTATTAAACTATAATATGCGTTTATTCACAAACGAAACTGATATTAACACCTGGTATAAGAAAGCTGTTTCACATACAAACTATGTCGTTGAGAAACAATCATCAAATCCATTGTTTGCGGACAAGAAATATCGTTTATATGAAAACTTAAACAATGGCGAACATAGCAAATATATCTTGCCACTTCTGACTACAAAGAAAGCTCATATGTTCTTGATTTCAACATACAATACACTAGCATTTAGTGCGTTTGAGAAATATGGTAAGAATACAGAAGCTGAACGTGAAGCATTCAAGAAAGAAATTGACTTACGTGCTCAAGAGCAAATCAATTACCTAGACTTCTGGTCTCGTTTAGCCGCTGATAATGTACGTAATCAGTTATTGAAATCTGAAAACATGGTTCCATCAGCAATTTGGGATAACCATGGTGCGCCAGGTGGATGGGTTGATAGAATGGGTCATACGAAGAACGGTGATTATGCTCCAATTCGTGAGTTCTATGGTCCAACTGGTAAATGGCATGGTGATAATGGTATGGGTGCGTATGCGTATATCTTTGATAGACCTCAAAACTCAGAAGCCGTGTACTATATCTGGTCAAGTATGATTAGTGATTTTGGTACATCAGCCTTTACTCATGAAACAACGCATATCAATGACCGTATGGCTTATTTAGGTGGTTGGGGACATCGTGAAGGTACAGACGTTGAAGCCTTTGCTCAAGGTATGTTACAATCGCCTGCGGTAACAAGTTCTAATGGTGATTATGGCGCATTGGGTCTAAATATGGCGTATGAGCGTAAAAATGATGGAAACCAATGGTATAACTACAATCCGAACTTGCTTGATAGTCGAGCTAAAATTGACCATTACATGAAGAACTATAACGAAGCGCTTATGATGCTCGACCATTTAGAAGCGGATGCCGTTATCGCGAAGAATGACGGAGATAACAATAAGTGGTTCAAGAAGATGGACAAGAAATGGCGTGAAAAAGCTGATCGAAATGGTTTAGTTGGACAACCACACCAATGGGATTTACTTCGTGACCTAAATGACGCGGAGAACAAGAAGAAATTGACAAGCATTGATGACCTTGTAGATGGTAATTACGTGACTAAGCATAATATGCCTGGAAATAAACATTATCGTGCTGAAGGTTTTGATACGGCATATCAAACTGTAAGTATGATGGCTGGAATTTACGGTGGTAATACAAGTCAAAGTGCTGTAGGTTCTATCTCGTTCAAACATAATACATTCCGTATGTGGGGTTACTTCGGATACTTGGATGGATTTGTCGGATATGCTTCTAACAAGTATAAACAAGAATCTAAAGCAGCTGGTAGACCAGGTCTTGGTGATGACTTCATCATTGAGAAAGTGTCTGGTGGTAAATTCCATACACTAGAAGAGTGGAAGAAAGAATGGTTCAAGGAAGTTAAAGCTAAAGGTGAAAAAGGTTTTGTTGAAATTGAAATCAATGGTGAGAAAATCTCAAACTATGCAGGACTTCAAGAGTTGTTCAATAAAGCGGTTGAAAATGACCTGAAAGCGGGTAATTCAAACCAAACAGTTGCACTTAAAGAAAAAGTGTATAAAGCACTTCTTAAAAATTCAGACGGATTTGCAGGACAATTATTCAAATCTTAAACTCAATGAAAAGACCCTTCGGGGTCTTTTTCTTTTTTCTTCCAATTTCCAACGTTTGCCCCAAATATGTATTTTTGGTATACTACAGAAAGCAATGTGATTGCTAATTTTAAGAAAAGGAGTCGAGTAAATGAAAATTGCGATCGTAACGGATAGTACTGCGTATTTGACACCAGAAGAACGCCGTGAGTGGAATATTCATGTATTGCCACTATCAGTTATTTTTGGACAAGAAAGTTATCGTGAAGAACAAGATTTGACAACTGCCGATTTCTATGAAAAAGTAAAAAACTCAGAGGTATTTCCAACGAGTTCACAACCAGCAGTTGGTGAAACAATTGAATTATTCCGTGAATTATCCCATCATTATGATGCTATTATTCCAATTCTTTTATCCAGTGGGATTAGCGGAACTTATCAAACAGTTGTGACAGTTGCTGAAGAATTACAAGATGAAGTGTTGATTTATCCAATCGATTCAGGAATTAGCTGTGCACCTCAAGCTCGTGCAGTTCGTCTTGCTGCAATGATGGCAAAAGATGAACAATATACAGCTAAAGAAATTGTAGCTTGTGTTCAGCAATTAGTAAATCGTACAACAGCTTACTTCATCGTAGATGATTTGAATAATCTTCAACGAGGTGGACGTTTATCAGCAGGTGCTGCCTTAGTCGGTTCTATGTTAAAAATTAAGCCGATTTTAACATTTGAAGAGAAGAAAATTGTGGCATTGGAAAAAATTCGTACGCAACAAAAAGCGATGAAACGAATTGAGCAATTATTTGAAGAAGATACTCAAACGACAGATGGAGATGGATATGAATTAGTCATTATTCATGCGAATGCTCCAGAAGCAGGAGAAGCATGGCGTGCTCAAATTCAAGAGAAATATCCAAAATTAAGAACATCTCTAGCATATTTTGGTCCAGTTATTGGAACTCACTTAGGGCAAGGCGCTCTAGGATGTTCATGGGATATTGTTATTGAGAAAAATTTAGAAAATATTGAAGCTTAAACTCATAGGATGGAAATAGAATGATGAATTCTATTTTCATCTTTTTTTGTTTGTAAAAAATTTCCAAATAAAAAATATTTTCCGACATTTTTTTCGTATATATAGTTGAGGTGGTTTGAATGAAGATTGCTCGAGATTCAAATGGAGAATTAGTCTATGTATATAAAGGAATTGAATTAGATAAGTCAGAATATTATGCTTGTCCGACATGCGGAGAGCCTGTTCAGATTTGCCAAAAGAAAAATGGGGAATATTTTTTTAGACATGTAACGCAAGCAAGGCATGATGGAGAAACAGATGCTCATCAAAAAGGTAAAGAGGAATTACAAGAGAGACTCGAGCAACAAGGATATAGGACAGAATTAGAACGGTATGAAGCAATGATTGGACAAATTCCGGATCTTACCATTGATGTAGGAATTAAAAAATGGGTATTGGAGTATCAATGTAGTGTCATTCCAATAAAAGAGATGACTTCTCGAACGAAGGCATTAGAAAGTTTGGGAAGAAGCGTCTCGTGGATTCTTGGAAAGAATTTTTTACAAAAAAACTTATGTGAGATGAGTTTGTATTGTATTCGATATCATCCGCAATTAGGGAATTATTTGTGTTTCTATACAGATAAAGAATGGATTATCCATCATCATTTAACTTTGCACCTTCAAAAAAGGAAGTATCTTTTTCAGGAAAGTCGATGTGATATTGACAAGCTCGATTGGAAGAAAATATTTCAGATTTTTGAAGAGTCACAGTATTTACAAATTTCACAATTACCTAGTACAGAGTATTCTTGGGCAAAAGAAGAGTGGCAAGCATTTATCTTAAGTCCTCAAAGAAAATCGACAATTTCTAGAAGCACTCTATCATCATAGGTGGACGTTTGATCAACTAGAGGTGTGCCGTTCTTATCCAAAATATTCTTGGAGTATGAAAACTTATAACCTCATCTGGCAAGGATATTTATGGATGGGAATTAATAGACTGGAAACAAACCAGATTTTTACGATAGAACAGTGTTATGCGTATTTGAAAAAATTAGCTATCCAAAAGAAAATACGTTTTTCTTCATGTTATGAACAAGAAAAGGTCTGTAAATGTGAAATCGAACAATTTTTGAGGAAAATTAGGAAGGAAATAAATTGTCTGGTTCGATTAGCAGATGGTAAGTGGAAGAAAATAAAAAACTAGCAAGAGAAGAAGAAATCTCTTGCTAGTAGGGATTAGGCTTTAAATTGTTGGTAAATTTTTTTGAAAATTGGATATAAAATTGGAACAGTAATAACTGTAAAAGCAGCTGAACCAAATGTTCCTAAAATTTTAGTGAAGGCTGCAATAAATGCAGGGGTAAACGCTAGTCCTCCCATAATCATTCCACGAAGGAAAGTGTATTTGACTAAGTTTAAAATAATTTTAATGACAGCAGCTAAAATACCAATTCCAATAATGTTTACAGCTTTATCGTTTTGGTGAAGTGTTTTTTCATAAACAAGATAAATTCCCCAACAAACAATAAGAGATTCTAAAATCGTAATCCAAACTTCTGCTGCATATCCATTTAAAATATCGAAAATTCCTAATCCTAAAGTAGCAGCAATAGCTCCTTTTTTACTACCGAATACTAAGCATCCAACAACGACTAGGGCATTACCAAAGTGGACAAATTGGTGTCCTAATTGAATTCTAAATAACTGAACTCCTAAGAAAATTAAAGCCGCAAATAATGCGATTTGTGTTAATTCACGTAATGAATAATGTTTCATGTATAATTCCTACTTTCTATGAATGAAATAATTGTGTGAGAAGATGCAATTGTGGTTCGAAAGCAACTCCATATTGTAAATTTTTTTGTTGAGCAATCGTTTCTTGAAGAGTAGCGTCAAGAAAAGTTGTAGCAATGGATAATGCTTTTTCTAAAGAATATCCTTGTAAAATACAAGCACTCAGAATTGCTGAGACAATATCTCCCGTTCCAAAAAAATGATGCGGATAATGTGGAGTAAAAGCTGTCGCAAATTGTTCTGTTGCATTATCGTAACTCAATAATCCGATGGAACCAACTTCAGTTTGAATGCCCGTCAATATAACTTTTTTAGCTCCTAAATCTGCTAATTTCTTAGCCAGTTCCTGGTAAGCTTCTACTGGTTGTACTCCTTCTAAATACTCTGTTTTAGTTAATAATGCAGCTTCAGTGAGATTAGGTAGAATGACATCCGCTTTGGAACATACGGTTCTCATTTGTTGGACATATTCTTCTGTAAAGCCGCTATATAACTTTCCGTGATCGCCCATAATGGGGTCGACGATTAGCAGAGCATCTGTATTTTGAGTGGTATGATAATCTAATAAGAGTTTTAATTGCTCAATTTGTCTGCAATATCCAATAAATAGTGCATCTGTTTTTAAGCTTAATGCTTTCCATTGTTCTAAACTTTGTTTTGTAAAGTCTAGTAGTTCTTGGATAGCAATTTGCTGGAATCCTCCTGTATGAGAGGATAGTAAAATAGTTGGTAAAAGTATTGTCTCAATCTGACAACAAGCCATAATAGGAATGGCAGGAGTCAGCGCTACTTTTCCGATTCCGGATAAATCATTGGCCAATATTATCCTTTTTTGTACCACGAAAGCACCTCCTATTTTTAGAAGTTGAACTCATTGTAATTCAGGATGGGATAAGGTACAATATTTTCCGAGAAGAATTGTACCGGTACAGATAGCGAGGTGTGTCATGTTTAAATATCAAGAAGTGAGTCTGGAAATTCGTCAGCAAATCGAAGAAGGCATTTATAAAAAAGGAGATCGACTTTCTTCGATTCGTGAAATGATTCAACAGTATCATTGTAATAAAGACACGATTTTAAAAGCTTTACATCTCTTAAAGGAAGAAAGTTTAATTTATCCAGTGGAAAAGAGTGGATATTATGTTTTGAAAAATCGAGTACCCGTTCGGAATACGACAAAAATTGGGCTGCCAAATCCAATGCAATTTCCGATTGAAGATTTTAGAAAATGTTTGAATGAATCGATTATGGCAAGTTATGAAGGTGTTAGTAATCAGAGGGAATCCGTCAGAGGTGACCGTGAATTAATTGAAGCAATGGTACCTTTATTAGAAAGTTATGGAGTGTATGCAAAGGAAGGTCAATTATCCATTACAACGGGGACACAACAAGCCTTATATATTTTACTCCAACTGATCGGTACAGGTGGACTGTTGTTAGAACAACCGACGTATAGTCGTATGAATCAATTAGTGAAGGAGTTAGGAATTCCCTATCAACTCATTGAACGAGAACAGACACAAGACACCATTTCATTAGAAAAGTTAGAACAAATTTTTCAAAGTGGTACCATTCGTTATTTTTATACGATTTCTAGATTTCATAATCCACTTGGGATGAGTTATCCGGATAGCGTTAAAAGGAAAATGGTGGAATTAGCAGAAAAATATCAAGTCTATATTATTGAAGACGATTATATGGCGGATTACGAACGAGGAACCGCAACGCCATTGCATTATTTTGATACAAATGAAAGAGTTATCTATGTAAAATCTTTTTCTTCAATTTTATTTTCTGCTTTTAAAATGGGAATTGTCGTACTTCCAAATGCTTTAATAAAGGAATTTGAGAAGAGAAAGCAATTATTGGATTTTGACTCGAATTTACTCATGCAAAAAACATTAGCGCTATTTATCCAAAATGGCTTATTTGAAAAACATCGACAAAAAATGGTGGCACACTATCATGAGAAGTCCCAACAATTTAGACAATTATTAGAACAATCAACTGTAGAAAAAACACATTTACATGGGACACAGTTGTTATTAGAAAATAGACAATTATCACTTTTAAAAGAACAGCTAGATTTAGAAATAACAATCAACACATTAGAAGATACTTATATTGAAGAAATAACACCTCAAATTTTTTCATTAGATGTCTATGCTTTATCGATGGAAGATATGCAAGTTTTAATACACTTACTAGAAGAGGGGGGAAGTAGATGAATAAGGAAGAAATTTTAAAACATTATTATGGATACGATAGCTTCAGACCTGCTCAAGCAGAAATTATTGAAACGATTTTATCCAAAAGAGATGTCCTAGCGATTATGCCAACTTCTGCAGGAAAGTCCATTTGTTTTCAAGTTCCAGCGTTAATGTTAGACGGAATAACAATTGTGGTATCCCCATTAATTTCCTTAATGTATGATCAAGTGACTTCGTTAAAAGAAATGGGAATCCAAGCGATTTTGTTAAATAGTGCAATGACTTCCATCGAGTATTATCAAGCGATTGAGCAATTACAACGAGGTGAAGTGAAGTTATTATATGTTGCTCCAGAGCGTTTTGAACAAGAAGGATTTCTAGAGATGATGCAAGGAATTCAGATTAGTATGGTTGCAGTAGATGAAGCGCACTGTATTTCTCAGTGGGGGCAAGATTTTAGACCAAGTTATCAAAATATCGACACATTTGTTGCACAACTTCCTACTCGTCCCATTGTGGCAGCTTTTACAGCAACGGCTACTCCAAGAGTTCGCTTGGATATTAAACAACAATTAAAATTACAACATCCTTTTGAAGTTGTAACAAGTTTTGACCGTGCGAATTTATATTTTGGAATGGAAGAACCAAGGGATAAAATGAGCCGACTACTAGAGTTAATCAAGGAAAAGGAACCGACCATTGTATTTTGTAATACCCGGAAAGAAGTAGAAAAAGTCTGTGAGAAATTGCAAAAGAAGGGAATTGCTGCGGATTGGTATCATGCAGGATTAAGCCCTGAAGCTAGAAGTAAAGTACAAGAAGATTTTATATTTGACCGTATTGATGTCATTGTTGCAACGAATGCATTTGGAATGGGAATTGATAAGTCGAATGTGAGAAAAGTTATTCACTACAATATGCCTAAAGATATCGAAAGTTATTATCAAGAAGCAGGACGAGCCGGTCGAGATGGGGAGCCTGCGGAATGTATTTTATTATACGGGGCAAAAGATATTATTATTAATAAATTTTTAGTGAAGCAAAATGAGGATAAAGTTGGAATGGCAAAACTCAATGAGATGATTGATTATTGTAGAACGGTGCGTTGTTTAAGAGGCTTTATGCTAGATTATTTTGGACAAAAAGATATTCCTGAAGATTGCGGGCATTGTACGAACTGTTTAAATAAAGTGACCTTAACAGATGTGACGCCACAAGCGCAAATGATTTTGTCCTGTATTATTCGTATGAAAGAAAGATATGGAATGAGTAAAGTATCCGAAGTGTTGCGAGGAAGTAAACGAGCTGAAATGAAGGCTCTACACTTTGACCAATTATCTACTTACGGAATTATGAAAGATTATTCTGATAAAGCGTTAAAAGAATTTATATCTTCCTTAATTGCGGATCGTTATATTGAAGTGGAAGGATTACAATATCCGATTTTACAAGTGAGTGAGTTAGGAAAGAAAGCATTGAAAAATCGTGAGAAAATCGAAGTGAAACCAATTGTGGCGCAAATTCTGCAAAAACCAGATGCTATTCAGCAACACCAAGTACAAGATAATGCGCCATTTGATGAAGTCTTGTATGATCGATTACGTTCGATTCGTATGGATTTAGCATTTGCTCAAAATGTTCCACCATTCTTAGTGTTTTCAGATAAAACACTGAAAGAATTTTGTCGTCATTTACCAACGACGGATAGAGAATTTTTACAAATTAGTGGAGTTGGGGAGAAAAAACTAGAAACTTATGGAGAAGCCTTTATGAAGGTCATTCGTGAGTATAAATCATAAAGATTTTATATACTAAAATACTTAAATCATTTGCATTTTTAGAGTACCTTTGGTATAGTATCTTATAAATTCAACATCTCCATAAGGGAGTAACTTGCAACGAAAGTTGTGGTAATATCAACAACAAGTGAACCTGTTTCGCTGGTATTATCTTAATTAGTGAGACTTATGCTATTTTCAAGTCCTTGAAGTAGTATAAGTCTTTTTTTATGGGGATAAAAAATATAAAGGAGTGTCGACTTTGACAAAACAAGCCGCATACACACAAACGGAAGAACAAGTTCTTTCAAGTGTACAATCTACTAAAGAAGGTTTAACTTCTGCTCAAGCAAAAGAACGTTTAGAAAAATACGGTCCGAATGCTTTACAAGCAGGAGAAAAGACAACAGTACTGCAAAAATTCATTAATCAGTTTAAAGACTTCATGATTATTGTCTTACTTGCAGCAGCAGTTATCTCATTTTTTGCCCATGAAGGAGCTCCAGATCCAACGGATGCTATTGTAATTTTAGCCGTTGTTATCTTAAACGCAATTGTAGGGGTCATCCAAGAATCAAAAGCAGAAGAAGCAATTGAGGCATTACAAAAAATGGCTTCTCCAGTTGCAACAGTTTTACGTGATGGTGAACATCTTCATGTAAAAGGGGAAGAAATTGTAGTTGGAGATATCGTGATTTTAGAAGCAGGAGATGTCGTTCCTGCCGATATGCGATTATTAGAAGTCAATACGATTAAAATCGAAGAAGCTGCCTTAACAGGGGAATCTGTTCCAGTAGAAAAAGATTTAATCATTCCTGAAGGGAAAGATGTTGGTATTGGTGACCGTTCAAATATGGCATTTGCGAGTACAAATGTGACTTATGGACGTGCATTAGGGGTTGTTACTGCAACAGGTATGGATACTGAAGTTGGTAAAATTGCCCATATGTTAGCCAACACGGAAGAAAGTAAAACTCCATTACAAGAAAACCAAGATGCTCTAGGTAAATGGTTAACAATTATGATTTTAGTCATTGCCGTTATTATTTTCGGAATTGGTTTAATTCGTGGATACGAATGGACTCATATGTTATTAACGGCCATTGCGATTGCAGTTGCAGCGATTCCAGAAGGTTTACCAGCTATTTCAACGATTATTTTAGCATTAGGAACTCAAAAAATGGCAAGCCGTCATGCATTAGTTCGTAAATTGCCAGCCGTTGAAACTTTAGGTGGTGTAGAAGTTATCTGTTCAGATAAAACAGGTACGTTAACATTGAACCAAATGACTGTTGAAAAAATGGTGTTTAATAATGAAATTCATGATGCACACGAAGAAATGAACGAATCAATTTCTGCAGTTCGCATGATGAATTTAGCAAATGATACTAAATTTTCTGAAGAAAAATTAATTGGGGATCCAACTGAAACAGCAATGGTTCAATTTGGATTAGATAAAGGGTATGATGTACGTGTTGATTTAGAAAAACATCCACGTGTAGCGGAAGTGCCATTTGATTCAACTCGTAAAATAATGTCAACGATTCATCAATTAGAAGATGGAAACTATTTAGTAGCGGCAAAAGGTGCTCCAGATATGTTACTTGAAAAAGTAACTCATATTGAAGAACACGGACAAGTTCGCCCAATTACTCAAGAAGACCGTAATACATTAGCTCGCTTAAATAAAGAAATGGCTACTCAAGCTTTACGTGTCTTAGCAATTGCTTATAAATACATTGACCAAGTTCCAGAAACAATGGATTCAGAATCTGTTGAGTTTGACTTTGTATTTGCAGGATTAGTCGGAATGATTGACCCTGAGAGAAAAGAAGCGGCTTTAGCAATTCAAGTGGCTAAAGAAGCAGGCATTCGTACAGTGATGATTACAGGTGACCACCGTGATACAGCTCAAGCGATTGCAAAACGTTTAGGAATTTTACGTCCTGATCAAGAAGATGGTGTCTTAACAGGTGCAGAATTAAATGAAATTTCTGATGAAGAATTAGCTCGTACAATTGAAGATTACTCAGTATACGCTCGTGTATCTCCAGAACATAAAGTTCGTATCGTAAAAGCATGGCAAGCAGATGGAAAAGTTGTTTCAATGACTGGTGATGGTGTTAATGATGCTCCATCTCTAAAACAAGCAGATATCGGTGTAGGAATGGGTATTACTGGTACTGAAGTGTCTAAAGGTGCTAGTGATATGGTTCTTGCAGATGATAACTTTGAAACAATCGTTGTTGCAATAGAAGAAGGACGTAAAGTATTCTCGAATATTCAAAAAGCAGTTCAATATTTATTATCTGCAAACTTCGGGGAAGTAATGACTTTATTTATTGCCACAATGGCTGGTTGGTCAATTCTTGAACCAATTCATATTTTATGGATTAACTTAGTAACAGACGTATTCCCAGCGATTACTTTGGGAATGGAAGATGCAGAAGCAGATATTATGAAACATCCACCTCGTGGTAAGAGTTCTAACTTCTTATCAAATGGGGTATTACCAAGTATTTACTATCAAGGTTTCTTTGAAGGTGGAGTTACTTTATTCGTCTATTGGTATGCGACTCATGTAGCTGGTTGGGGAGTTCCAACTGGTGAAACAATGGCATTTGCAAGTTTAGGTTTAATTCAGTTATTCCACGCATTCAACGTGAAATCTGTTTATAAATCATTAGCAACTGTTGGAGCGTTTAAAAATAAAATGTTCAACATTGCGATTGTTGTGTCTGCTTTAATGTTATTATCAGTACTAGTAGTTCCTGGTTTAACAACTGTGTTTAGTGTAACAGTGTTGAATTTAGAACAATGGTTAGTTGTGTTAGCAGCTGCATTCTCAATTGTTCCATTCGTTGAAATTGCAAAAGCAATTATGAGAGGGATGGGCTTGGACCAAGACTAAATCAATATTTTTATATGACTTTTTAATATAGCTAGGACGCCAGCAAACCTTCGGTTTCATGGCTAAATTTTGAGCCT
>ERZ772920.1196-NODE-1196-length-13602-cov-3.525282_pt1 | contig 13602 bp, 4 predicted proteins | sample MGYA00511469_ERZ772920 | MGnify/ENA primary metagenome ERZ772920 (study PRJEB29015, sample SAMEA2738069) | human oral metagenome | biome: human oral; feature: human-associated habitat; material: saliva | place: China | collected 2216 ... | reverse complement strand
TGGAGTTCGTCAACTGGCTTGCATTACCTGCGGCGAAACCGACGGTTATGTTAAAATCGCCAGTACTGCCTCGGAAGGACTTCGCCCCAAGGTTGATATTGCCACCGCCTGATGAGCCGGCCCCAGCAGCTGCACCTAAGGCTATATTATTGCCTTGGGCATTGGGCCCCTTACCTTTTCCGTTCGCCGCACCGGCATTCTCACCGAGGGTGATGTTGCCGCCTGTTCCTGCGGTGAAAGTTTGACCTTCCTTGCCGATGTTACCGTTGTTATCAACGATATTAACCGGCGCCGCATAAACTGAGGCGGATAAAGCTACCATTACAACACTTGCTAATACAAAACGTTTCTTACTCATCGTATACACTCCTTTGTGTACAAACAAACTTTCACAAAACTTTCATAAAAAGACTTACATGGCTACTATAATACCAAAAAGGTATATTGTAAATAGAATATTCACATAATCCAAATAAATATACTATATATTCTATAGGTATTTATAGTTGATAAGAAATCTTTGACACATAATTATAAAGTTTAAATATTTATTTATTCTATCAATTGCAATCTATATGCATTGACAATTCTCTATATATTTATATAAAATAGAAATACTTTCATGTGTTATTCATGATAAAATCATGAGTTATCGGCATGCGTAATCGTGTGTAATTAAGTATTATGTACATGATTAAGTATGTACGGTATTAAGTAATGAGAAGTGTGTTTGTACGTAAGAGTGTGTAATGAAATATATAATCGTGTTGATGAGTGCCCTTTGCATGTTCGTTATGCCCGTATCGGGGGAGCAGGTAAATAAAACAGAGCAGCCTATGCAGGGGACTACGGTAAAACAAGTTCATAGTGAAAGTAAGACCGTATTATCTGACGACTCAGATACCTTTCATGTTAATTCGTCTCATACTCCAGATCATGTCATCGGTCAGGGCGGATTGGAGATGCCGGACTCCACAGATAAAAAGACGACTCGTTATTCCGATACGGATGCGGTCAACTCTGCGTTGCAGGCGGTGGTCATGACCGGTGTTCATTCCGCAATGCACGGATCGAAGGCGAAACCGTGGATGCAGCGAACCGTCTTGTCATTGCGCTTTCAGAAAAACTGGAAGCCTTTGTACGGTGTGGAAACATTGCAGCCGTTAGGTCATTATGATGAGACATCTCGTCATGTGTGGTTTACACAGGAGCGGTTGGCGAATGCAGCGGATACGGGGACGACGGCGAATGTGGGCGTCGGGTATCGGCGAATCGCGGCGAATGATGACCATTATTACGGCGGCAATCTGTTTTATGACCATCGGTTCAGAGGCAATCACGGTCGCATGAGTGTCGGGTTGGAGTACGTGTCGGGGATTGGTGCGTTTCGCATGAACTGGTATCGCGGTGTGTCTAGCGAGCGTTCCCTTGATGGTGCGACACGCTTGGAAAATGTGTCTAACGGATATACTGCGGAATATGGGACTAGCTTTAAGAATGCTCGTTGGGCGCGCGTGTACATGGAAGCCTATCGTTGGCAGTTGCGGCGTAGTGAGGATAAGCATGGCTTGCGCATCGGTACGGAGTTGCAGCTCACGCCGAGGATTTCCGTGGACATGGGCTACAACAAGCCGGAGCATGAGCACGGCAGTCCGTACGGTAAAATTATGTTCCGTCTAGCCGGTGTCGATACGGCATGGTTTGGTGGTAACCATCGATCGGATACAAAAACATCGGTTCGTGCTAATATGTTGGAAAATGTGCGTCGTCAACATACGGTGCACGTTGATTGATAGATTGATATATATATTTATTATTTTGATAAAAGTAGCATAAGAATCTATATTTATTTTTTAGATAAAAGCAACATAAGGAGCTGTTTTATAGTATCAGATAATTGTCATTTGGTATGAAAAGACAGTTCCTTTTTTATACATCAATTCATAAAAATTTATTTTGTTTACAAAATAGAAAAAGAGTGGCACAATATTCATGAAAATATAATGAAGAATAAGTTACACGTGGAATTCATTAGGGAATGGAGAGGATAAAATGAGCAAGCGTAAACTTATATTATCTGTGTTGATTAATGGTGTGTTGTTATCGAGCCTATATGTGGCCGGAGCGGTGGATGTGGCACCGGGCAGCGGTAATGGTGTATCTATCGGTACGGGCAGTAGTGCACCGAAGGCGGAAAACGTAGCCATTGGTAAAGGTGCCGGCATTTCTTACTCGAACGGCGCTAGTACGGCTACAGGTGATGTAGCTATCGGCAATGGAGCAGGTATTAATAACTATGCTAGCCAGGGCGGTAGTATAGCTATCGGTAAAAATGCAAAGGTTGAAAATATGGCCGGTGGTGGAGAGGCTAGTTTTGCGTTAGGGCAAACGACCTATAGCGGGTGGATGCTTTCTCCTGCCAGAATTCCTGCGGATCCTACAAAGGTGGTAGGTAGTGTCGCTATCGGTGATAATACATTTGCTCGTACCGGCAGTACCATGATTGGATCTCATAATTATAAAGGGGACCTTGGAGATACTACGGTAGATAGTGCGTCCACCAGAAAAGATGCATTAAACGTATATGCTACAACAATTGGTGCTAATAGCTTTAGCAATGGGGCTTTCACTACAAGTACAGGCGTATATAATATTATCTCCAGTGATTATAATGGTGGACGGTTTGCAAATTATACAAAGAATTTTGGTGCCACCATTAATGGTACATTGAATAGCATTGAATCGAAAACGGGTAGCTATTATTCGGGTGTTGCGAATAGTATCGTAGGTACTGCTAATCGGACCTTTAACTCCAATGGGTCTCTCGTATTTGGTGCTGGGAATGAAATAACGAATTCTGTAACCAGTATTTCAGCGCCAAGTTCGGGCGGTAATTCCGCTAAGGAACTAGCTGAGAAATTACGTTCCGCCGTCAAAAATTCTAACGGTGGCGGTTCTACTATGGCATTTGGTAGCGGTAATAAGGCGGATTATACACTTCGCTCCGCACTTATGGGTGTCAATAATACATTGACTGGCTCTCAAGGCAAAGAAAGTAAGAATACCATGTTAACGGGCTTTCACAATACGGCGGATAAGGTGTCCAATACGACCGTAATAGGGTCTGAAAATACGGTGACTAATTCTAAGAACAGTCTTGTGATGGGGGATAATCGTGAGGTAAAAGATGCCAATCATGCGGTTCTCATCGGTTCTACAGACAGCAAGACTACGACATCTGTTAATAATGCGGTCGCTGTCGGACATAATACGAATGTAACCGTAGAGGGCGGCGTTGCATTGGGCAGTGAATCGAAGGCTACTGTGGCGGCTGGATCCGTTGGGTATGATCCGAGTACAAAGGCACAGTCCACGAATACGGATTCTACGTGGAAGGCGACTAAATCGGCCGTATCTGTCGGTGATGCAAATAACAATATTACGCGTCAGATTACATCCGTAGCAGCCGGTACAAAGGATACGGATGCGGTGAATGTGGCACAGCTCAAAAAGTTGCAAAATCAAGTGAATGCGAACGGCTCCACTACTGTCAGTGCAGGTAAACATATTAATGTGACAACTACGACGAACGGAACGACTAAAGATTATAAGGTAAGCCTATCTGACGATATAACGAATCAGATTACAAATAACACAACAAATATTAACAATATACAAGGTGATGTGACCAACATTAAACAGAATGTAACCAATATTCAAGGTGACATTACTAATATCAAGCAGGATGTAACCAATATGGGGCGGAATGTAGCTCGCCTCGATAAAAAGGTTAACAAATCCGTGGCCGGAGCGGCCGCACTTGCCGCCTTGCATCCATTGGATTTTGACCCTGATGCAAAATGGGACTTTGCTGCTGGTTATGGCCACTATCATGATGGCAATGCCGCTGCATTGGGGGCTTTTTACAGACCGAATGAGGACTTGCAATTTAGTGTAGGATCTACTGTCGGTAATGGCGAAACCGTTGTGAATGCCGGTATGTCTGTGAAAGTAGGTGCTCACAGTAATGTATCCCGTTCTCGTGTAGCCATTGGTAAGGAAGTTTTGGAACTTAAGAAAACTGTAGCGGTACAAAATGCGCAGATTCAAAAGTTGACTGCTCTTTTGAATGGATTGGCTGGAACGAATATGAAAGCAGACCGCAGCACATTATTCCCTGATGTGCCGAATAATCACTGGGCATATGCGGCGGTTAGCGATCTATCTCGACGGGGTCTTGTGGAAGGCTATCCTGATGGTACATTCGGAGGAGACCGTATGTTGACCCGTTATGAATTTGCTCAAATTGTATACCGAGCTATTCAAAACGGTGTTGTCGTCGATGATCGACTCGTATCTGAATTTGGTCCTGAAATGGCGTTATTCCGTGTGGATACTATTGCTAAGAATCATGAAGGACAACCAACTATTGAACGTGTAAGAGTCAATAAAAAATAGAATATATATATGATTTATATTGTGAAAGCCGAGGCTCTAGGGCCTCGGCTTTTTCGTGTATCTGTAGGTGATAAATTTTCTGTATATAAAATTATCTTATCTATGAAAGCATTAAACTGAAAAGTCTAAAAATATGAAATTGATTACGTAATTACAATAATCGTTATATTCCGATATGTGGATTTATCGTAATATTTGATAGGAAAGATGAAGATTCTATTTCTTAAAATTAAAAAATATTAAATATGAAATAAATAAACGACAAAAATGAAGAAAAGATGAAAAAGTCGTTTACAAGATAGAAATTTTTTGATATTGTATTGCCGTGGGTGAGTATATGATGAAGAATCATGAATAATTATAGTATTCGTATCGTAATTGAGAATACTAGTATTTGGTGTAAGAAGTGTAGATGATAATCAATCTTTATACTTCTTCTTTTTATTATCTTTGCAATATTATGCAACACAAGTGATGTGTTTTACTGAGGTTTCGGTAAGAAAGGATAATCATGAATCGAATTTATAATGTGATTTGGAGTAAGACTAAAAAATGCTATGTAGTAGTATCTGAAATCGTAAAAACAGGTGGCGGTAAGGTAAAATCCGTACAAACTGGTACAACTTGGGCACGTATGAGTGCAGTTATGGCGGTAGCGGCGTTATTGATGGGCGGTAATATTACTACGGTTAATGCTGCTACATATACTGCTATGACGATTAATGATGTAAATGGCGCTGGTTATGCTACTGGTAATGTAGTTTATAGTGAAGGTAGTTATTTATATAATTATCAAAACCCTGGGAACCTGACACCATTTGATAATAGTCATTTGTATAATGGTACAGATAGAGGTAACTATACAGAAAATAGTTTTGCCGGCATTGCTATCGGTAAAAATACAAATATTCAGGAAACTGGTAATCCAACTTATTATTCCGGTTTAGCTATCGGTAACTATGCTCAGGCAACAGGTGGTATTTCTTTTGCTTTAGGTCATTATGCTCAGGCTTTATCACCATCTGCTATGGCTCTTGGTACAGCTACAAAGGCGAGCGGATTTAACTCCTTGGCTATGATGCGTCAATCAGCTGCAGAAGGTGAGTTCTCTACAGCATTGGGTACTGCATCTTGGGCAAAGGGTAATGGTAGTTTTGCCATGGGTTACTCCGCTACAGCAAAAGCGGATCAATCCATTGCAATCGGTGCGGCAGAAACTATAAAATTACCTGGTCAACAACATGGTACTCCAAGTGCTAAATATAATGGCGATGGTAATACCGTAACAGAAGGGGCTCGTTCTCTTGCTTTCGGTACAAAAGCTCGTACTGCAGTTGGTGCAGATGATTCTATGGCATTCGGTTCTTCATCCAGTACTGGTGGCGCCAATGCGGTAGCTATGGGTTATAGTGCTAATGCTAGTGCAGAGAATGCCTTTGCCATCGGTAATACGGCGCAATCATCCGCACAAAATGCCGTGGCAATGGGTAAAAGTGCAAATGCAAGTGGTGTAAGCAGCTTTGCTATGGGTAGTAGTTCTAATGCTGCTGGTGCCGATGCTATTGCTATGGGTAGTTCTTCCCAAGCAAAATTATCCAACTCCATCGCATTAGGTGGTAATGCTAAATCCTTGGGTGCTGATGCGCTTGCACTTGGCGGTGCAGCGAATGCATCTAAAGATGGTGCCATTGCAATCGGTAAAGAAGCAAAAGCAAACAATACTAATACGACAGCTATCGGTCTTGGTGCAACTGTTACAGGTACTAACTCCATGGCTATCGGTACAAATGCCGTTGCAGAATCCAATAACTCCTTGGCATTGGGTACTGGTACGGAAGTAAGAGGTGCCTTGGTTAATGGTTTCTCTGCTTTCACTAACCAACAAAATAATAATGTTGCAAACGGTGTAGTTGCGGTAGGTAACGTAGGTTCTGAACGCCGTATCATCAACGTGGCGGGCGGTGAAAACGATACTGACGCAACAAATGTAAAACAATTAAAATTTGTAAACAGTAACTTGGCAAAATCCATCGCAGGTCCTACTTATACGGGCTATGAAGCGAATGGTTCTACATATAAAGCGCCTGATTTCAATATCAAGAACAGCACATACCATACGGTAAAAGAGGCTGTTGAAGCGGCGCAAACGAATTTCTTCAGTGCTAAAGGCACATCTGCCGATGCGAACTACGATAACACAGGTGCTACAGGCAATAATGCGACAGCAGCCGGCGTACGTACTTCCGCAGCAGGTAACTTTGCGACAGCTGTCGGTGCTGATGCAACTGCAGCGAATGCGAATAGCACTGCAATCGGTTATAAAGCTAAATCCAGCGTAGATGACGGCGTTGCATTGGGTGCGAATTCCGTTGCTTCCGTTGCAGCAGGTAAAGCAGGTTATAATGTTAAAACTGCAGACAGCCGTACAAACGGATATAGCGGATTGACAGGCGCTGCGTTGACTTCCACTATGGGTGCGGTGTCCGTAGGTGACGGCGGTACAAAAACTCGTCAAATCACAAATGTGGCTGCAGGTACTGCGGATACTGATGCTGTTAACGTGGCACAATTGCGCAATGTTAACTTGAAAGTAGCCGGCAACAGCGGTAACAATGACGTTTTATTGGACAACCAAACATTGACTGTAAAAGGCGATGGTTCTTATGTTACGACATCTGTTAACAACCAAACAATCGATGTGACGTTGACTGATGCTACTAAGAACAAGATTGACAATGCGGCAAATAAAGACTTGTCCAATATTACAGACGGCGGTAAATCCGTTATCCGTGATGAAGCGCAAAAAGCAGTAAAAGTTGTTGCTGGTAAAAACACAACGATTACAGAAGGTACTGACGGTACATATAAAACATATAAAGTTGACGTAGATGCTCCTGACTATCAATTAGTTGAAAACAGCAGTGCTGCTGATAAAGCTTACACTGTATCTGGCAATAAAGTTGACTTGACTGTACAAGATGCTAAAAATCCTGCGAATAAGAAAACTGTAACTATCAAGGATATTGCATCCAAAACAGAACTTGATAATACAAAAACGGAGCTTATTAATAAAGGTTTGAAATTCGATGCTGATAATGGCGGCGAAAAAACAAATAAATTAGGCTCCAAGGTAACAGTAGCTGGTGATGGCACTAACATCAACACTACAATTACACAAAGTGGCGACGATACAACAATTAAGGTTGCATTAGGTAAAGACATCAATGTTAATACTGTGACAGCTACTAAGACTGTAAAAGCTGGCACTGCTACTATGGGTAACCAATCTGTAACAGATAACAAAAGTGCTACTCAGAACGGTAACTTTGTATCCGGTTTGGACAATAAAAATTGGACATTAACTGATCCTGCCTTTGTATCTGGTCGTGCGGCAACAGAAGATCAACTTAAAATTGTTAGCGATGCTGTAAAAGCGGCTAATGCGGCTAATGCAAGTGCTACGGACTACCGTTTGATCGCTAATCCGAACAATGCGGCAGACGGCTCTTATAAAGTTGATAACAATAAAGTTGATTTACAAGTGAAGGACGATAAATCTGGTACAGTTAATACTGTGACAATTAAGGATATTGCGTCCAAAACTGAACTTGATAAAGTAAAAGATCGTTCCGTGAAATATGACGGTGAAACTGATAAAGATACGGTAACTTTGGAAGGTCCTAACGGTACAAAAATTACTAACTTGAAAGATGGTAACGTAGCGGCTGGCTCCAAAGATGCTGTAAACGGCGGTCAATTACATCAAGTTAAACAAGACCTTGGCGATCAAATTACGAATACCAAGAATGACTTGATTAACACAGGTCTCAAATTCGATGCCAATGTAGGCGGCGTACAAACTAACAAATTAGGATCTACTGTTACAATTCAAGGTGAAGGCACTGCAGCTGACGCTGATTACAGTGGTGAAAACCTTAAAACTTTCATCAAACAAGATGCGGCGACAGGCAATACGACTATCGACGTGAAGATGAATAAAAACCTTAAAGCTGAATCTGTGAAGGTTGGCAAAAATGGTAAGGATGGCGTATCTATTACAGGTCCTGACACAGCGAACGGTACAGATGGCAAGGTAGCTGTTACTGACAAAAATGGTAAAGAAGCAGTTTCTATTTCCGGTAAGGACGGCGTAGGCCACATCGGCTTGACAGGCCCTGCCGGAACAAACGGCGTGAACGGTACTAATGGTATCGACTTGTCCGTAAAACCTGGTTACGATGATCCTGCTACCGGCGTTAAAGGCGAAAAAGGTGTAGACGGTACAAACGGTCTTACACGTATCGTTTACAAAGACGGCAACGGCGAACACCAAGTTGCGACTATGGAGGACGGTTTACAATTCACTGGTAACAATTCTGGTACTGTGAATAAACAAAAATTGAATTCCTTGGTGAAAGTACAAGGTGAAGGCGTAACTGAAGCTGAATCTGCAGCGTTTAAGAGCGCAGCCGGCAATATCAACGTAAAAGCTGATGGCACTAACAAATTGGAACTTCAATTGGCGAAAGACCTTAAAAATCTTGATTCCGTAACGGCTGCTAAGACTGTGAAAGCAGGCGGTGCTACTATGGGTAGTCAAACTGTTAACAACGCGGCCGGCGACAGCGAAACAGGCAACTATGTAACAGGCCTTGATAATAAAGATTGGGATGCAAGTAAGATTGTATCCGGTCGTGCCGCAACAGAAGATCAATTGAAAAAAGCGTTGGATGCACAAAGTGCTAACTCCACTGATTATCGTTTGATTAGAAATCAAGCGGCAGGCTCCAATGGAGACTACACTGTGGATGCGAACGGCGATGTAGCGTTGACTGTACAAGATAAGAATCATCCAGATAAAACAGAAACCGTTACCATCAAAGACGTTGCTTCTAAATCCAAACTTGATAAATTGAATGACCGTGCTGTTAAGTATGATTTGGACCCTACTGGTAATCCTGATAAATCCAAGGTAACTTACGAAGGTCCTGCATATAACAATAAGCAAGGCGGTACTCACGTAACGAATGTGGCATATGCTACAGGCAACGATGGTAGCGAAGCGGTTAATGTGGACTACTTGAATGACAAAATCAAAGATAGTGCGGATGCATTGACTAATAAAGGTTTGAAATTCGATGCTAACGTAGGCGGCGAACAAACTAACAAGCTTGGCTCCAAAGTGACTATTAAAGGTGAAGGTACTGCAGCTGACGGAGATTACAGCGGCGAAAACCTTAAAACTTTCATCACACAAGACCAAACATCTGGTGATACAACTATCAACGTGAAGATGAATAAAAACCTTAAAGCTGAATCTGTGAAGGTTGGCAAAGACGGTAAGAACGGCGTGTCCATTACAGGTCCTGATAACGGTACAGACGGCAAGGTAGCTGTGACTGGTAAGGACGGTAAAGAAGCTGTATCTATTTCTGGTAAAGACGGCGTAGGTCACATCGGTCTTAACGGTAAAGACGGCCGTAGCGCTGACATTTCTGTTGAAAAAGGTGATCCGGACCTCAACGGTAACGAAATCACTCGTATCAAATACACTGATGAAAAGGGTAAGACACATCAAGTGGCAACCAAAGATGACGGTATGGCATATGGTGGTGACAACGGCGACGTTATCAAGAAAAAACTTAATGAACAATTGGACATTAAGGGCGGCGTAACAAACGAAGCTGATTTGACTGAAAACAATATTGGCGTTATCAGCAAAAATAATATTCTCAATGTTCGTTTGGCAAAAGACCTTAAAGACTTGAACTCCATTACTTTCAACAACGGTGCTAATGGTGCAAACGGTAAAACCGTTGTAAACGGCGAAGGCATGACTATTAAAGATGCAGCAGGTAATCCGTTGACAGCTGTTACAAAAGACGGCGTAAAGATTACTGATGGTCCATCCATGACGAAAGATGGCATCGATGCAGCTGGTAATAAAATTACAAACGTTCAAGACGGTAATGTTGCAAAAGATAGCAAAGACGCTGTAAACGGTGGCCAATTGCATGATGCTGTTGAAAGCCTTAAATCCAAAGGCTTCGGTCTAGAAGCAGAAGACGGCCAATCTGTGAAAAAAGCTCTTGGTGAAACTGTTAAAGTTAAAGGTGATGACACGAATATCAAAACATCCGTAGACGACGGCGCTGTTAAGGTAGAATTGAAAAAAGACATCACTGTAGACACTGTAACAGCTACCACTGTAACAACAGGCGACACTAAGATGGATACAAACGGCGTTACTATCAAGGACGGCGCTAATGAAGCGACTAAGTTGACTAAAGACGGCTTGCAAATCAATGATGGTGGTAATAAAGCTGTTACTATCAACAAAGATGGCTTAACAATCGAAAACGGTCCTAAGGTAACAAAAGAGGGTATCGATGCGGCTGATAAGAAGATCACTAATGTAGCTGATGGTACTATTGGCGCTGGTAGCAAGGACGCTGTAAACGGCGGTCAATTGCATACAGCTATTGAAGACATCAAATCCACAGGCTTCGGTCTTAAAGCGGAAGACGGTAACTCCGTGAAGAAACCTCTTGGCGAAACAATTGACCTAAAAGGTGACGGTAATATCAAAACTTCTGTTGATAACGGTGCTATCAAGATGGCCTTGAACGATAAGATCACTCTTGGTCAAGACCCAGCAAAACAAGTTAAGATTGACGGTTCCGAAGGTACTGTTACAGCCGGCAATGGCGATAAAGAAGTTAAGTTGGATGGCTCTGCAGGAACGATTACAGCCGGTAAAGGTGATAATCAAGTTAAAATCGACGGCAACAACGGTTCTGTAACGGCAAATACTGTGAAAGCCGGTGACGTAGTTGTAGGTAAGCAAACTTCCGACGGTAAAGAAGGCAACTTCGTAACAGGTTTGGATAACAAAACTTGGGATCCTGAAAACCCTGTAGCAGTTCCTGGTCGTGCCGCAACAGAAGATCAATTGAAAGCTGTTAATGACGACTTCAATAATAAAGCAAGAACAGGACGTGTATTCCAAGGTGACCAACCTGGCGATAGCGGTAAAGTGGTTCGTGGATTGGGAGATACTATGAACCTTACTGGTGGTGCTGATGTGAACCGTTTGGCAGATAATAATATCGGTGTTGTGAAAAACGCTGCTGGTGATGGCTATAACATCAAGTTGGCTAAAGACTTGAAAGGTCTTGAGTCCGTAACGACTACGGATGCTGCTGGTAATACAACTGTTATGAACGGTGGCGGTATGACAATTACACCTGCTCAAGGTAATGCTGTAAGTCTTACTAAAGACGGCCTCAATAACGGTGGTAATAGAATTACTAATGTAGGCCCTGGTGTAGATGGTACTGATGCGGTTAATGTAAATCAATTGAGCAGTGCTATGCGTAGCGTGGATGGTAAAATCGCTGATGTAGGTGCTACTAGTGCAGCTATTTCTGGCCTCAAACCATTACAATATGATCCATTGGAACCAACTCAAGTATTGGCTGCTGTAGGCCATTATAAAGGTAGCACAGCTGCCGCTGTAGGCGTGGCGCACTATACTAATGAATCTACAATGTTCCATATGGGCGTATCTCTTGGCGGTCATGACAACATGATTAATGCGGGCGTATCCTACAAATTTGGTACATCCGACGCTAAGAAAGCGGTTCCTGCACGTTACAAAGCCGGCCCTATCAGCTCTGCGTATGTATTGCAAGATGAAGTGACTGCTTTAAAAGCTGAAAATGAACGCATGAAACAACATGACTTGGAGTTAACTGCTAAATACGATCAAGTACAACGCGATAATGAAGAAATGAAAGCTCAAATCGCATTGTTGATGCAACAAGCAGGTCTTACAAAATAATCGAATCTGAATATTCGAGTTCTTCATGGCTCATGTAAGGATTGTGAAAGCCGCCCTTCGGGGGGCGGCTCATCATAAGGAGGATGTATGAAATTCAAAAAAATTATGCCTGTATTGGCGCTTGCTTGTGTATGTGCAGTTGGTCAGGCGGATGCGGCTCGGGATACTTTGATGATGCCAGAACAACCAGCTGAACCATTAAACGTGATTGAAGCAGAAGTGGCTATTCCTGTACCTAGCGAAGAAGTTCGTGAAGTAGTGAATGCTTTCACACAATTCCAATTGGATCAAAAAGATAGATATATCATGGACGACTCTCGTATTATGAAGGGCCAAGAACGGTACCGCAATAATGCATTGTATTATATGAACGTTCGTCGTAGCTGGTACATTGTGAGTCATCGTTATAAGAAAGACAGCTATGCACGCATGGCGTTAGATCGTTTGTATAATGATTATAAAGACTTCTTTATGAATCATGTGACTGTGTCTGACGATGAAAAAAGGGACTATGCACAACAAATCATTGATATCTTGGATCGCAATACGGCCAATGTACATGATGATGAATTGCGTTTCTACATGAATGAAATGGTTATCTTTAGCTTGAAAGAAGCTATGAAAGACGGCAACAATCGCGTGAAACCTGCCGAATAAGAAGACATTTCTAAGATGATGGAAGAACATCGTAGGGTGGATCTTCGACAAGCGATTTATGCGCCAACAATTCAATAAAATTTAGACCACATAAATTATGAAAGCCGAGGCAGTGATTGCCTCGGCTTTTGTTATTGTCTTTAGACTGGTTCGCGACGTAGTCGCGAATCATAAAACCACCCGTTTTACGGGTGGTTCTGATTATTTGTGCAAATTTTATTGTATATGTGATTATACGATTTTGGCGTTTTTATCGTATTCCTCGCCACCTGCATCAGGAAGCATACCGTACTCAATAGTCCACAAGTGTTTATATTTTAAAGCTTGATTGTGAATGCGTTCAATTTGAGTTTCATCTGTGCGAACAATACGAGCAGGAATGCCTACTACTAAAGAGTTAGGTGGGATGACAGTGTTTTCTTTTACTACCGCACCGGCTGCAATAATAGAGCCAGAGCCGATATGACAACCACTTAATACAATGGCGCCCATGCCAACTAACACATTGTCTTCGATTGTACTAGCATGAACGATGGCACCATGGCCGATTGTTACATAATCACCAAGGACGCATGCTTTATCGTCGTCTACATGTAGTACAGAATTATCTTGTACATTAGAGTAACGACCTACAATAATTTTAT
>ERZ772920.1194-NODE-1194-length-13617-cov-4.258516_pt1 | contig 13617 bp, 10 predicted proteins | sample MGYA00511469_ERZ772920 | MGnify/ENA primary metagenome ERZ772920 (study PRJEB29015, sample SAMEA2738069) | human oral metagenome | biome: human oral; feature: human-associated habitat; material: saliva | place: China | collected 2216 ... | reverse complement strand
CACGCTGCGCCGCCTCGCCGCCGACCCTCGTGTGCAGAGCCTCACGCCGCGCCGCACCTTCGCCCCGCTGCTCGACAAAGCCCGCCGCGCCGCCGACGTCGACCGCGTGCAAGCCGGCACCCAACTCGACACGCCCTTCGACGGCCGCGGCGTGATCATCGGCATCATCGACCGCAGTTTCGAATATCGCCACCCCGCCTTCCTCGACAAGGAGGGCCGCAGCCGCATCATCGCCCTGTGGGACCGCAGCGGCTACACGCCCACACGCGACGGCTCCCTGCCGGTCGACAGCACCACCATCGTCGACGGCACCGACCACGTCGATTTGCAAGGCGGCGGCCACGGCACGCACGTGGCGGCCATCGCCGCCGGCAGCGAAGTGGGCAACCACTTCCACGGCGTCGCCCCCGGCGCCTCGCTCCTCCTCATCCCCTCCACCTTCGAGGGCGCCGAGGTGATCGAAGACGTGCGCTTCATCAGCAGTTTCGCCCGCCGACGCCACATGCCCTGGGTCACCAACCTGAGCTTCGGCTCGCAAATTGGTCCGCACGACGGCACCACGCCCTACGATCGCACCCTCTCCACCCTCACCGGCCCCGGGGGCATCATCGTCGCCGCCATGGGCAATGAGGGCATCGACGACCTGCACGTGGGCACCACCCTCCAACCGGGACAGACGCGCTACGTGCGTTTCACCCGCACCAAAACCGGCGAAGACGGCGTCTATCCCGATGCCGAACTCGCCCTCTGGGGTCAAACGCCCGACCGCGCCGTGCGCTTCAAACTCCGCCCCTACGTCCTCACGCAGGGCAAACTCCTGCCCATGGACGCCGCCTTCTGGCAACGCTGCGCCGACATCCGCTCGGGTGCCGACCGCCACAACCTCAAAGAGCACTGGAGTGTGCGCCTGCACGTGAACCGCGTGCGCGTCGACCTCAACGATCCCGCCGCCGAAGTGGTCTTTGCCATCAGCCTCCCCGCCTCGGTGCGGAGCGAACGCACCTTCCACTTCTGGTGTGAGCGCCACCAAGGTCGCTTCTCGCCCACCGCCGTGCCCGGCCACGCCGCCGAGCACCTCGCCCCCACCGCCGACTACCTCGTGGGCGAAGGCGCCGCCACCATTCCCTCGGCCATAGCCGTGGGCAGCTTCACCTCGCGCAAGGACTACCCCGATGCCCTCCACCCCACGCCCCGCGGCAACCGCCCCAACGTGGTGCTCAACGGCATCGACCAGGTGGGTTTGCGCAGCTACTTCTCGTCCAACGGCCCGGGCCTCGACACCCTCCGCATGCGCCCCACCGTCTTGGCCCCCGGCAGCATGGTGTGCAGCGCGCTCAATGCGCTCGCACCGGGCTTCAACCCGGAGGCCAAAACCACCTTCATCGCCGATGTGCTGAAGCGCGGCGACCGCACCTACTATTATGGCGCGATGCAGGGCACATCGATGGCTTCGCCCTTCGTGGCAGGCTGCGTGGCGCTGTGGTTGCAGGCCAGTCCCACCCTCACGCCGGCCGACATCACCGACATCATCCGCCACAGTGCCCGCCGCCCCTCCGTGATGCAAAAAGCCGAGTGGACGCCGCTCTACGGCTACGGCCGCATCGATGCCTACAAGGGTCTGCTGCTTGCGCTGAAACACGCGGCCACCACGGGCATCGCGCGCCCCGGCCACTCGGCGGCGCCCGTCTCGCTGAGCCTGAGCCCCGAGGCCTGGCGCATCCTCTTCAACGCGCCCGAGTCGCAAGCCGTGGTCACGGTCTCGGCGCTCGACGGCCGCACGCTCTTCAGCCGCACGCTCCCGCGTCCCGCGCAGGGTAGCGAACTCGTCATCACACCGGCCGACCTCCCCTCTGCCGCCCCGGGCATCCTCCTGCTGCGCATCGTCACGCCGGGCGCCGTGGTCACCCGCAAACTCGTGAACCCCGCCCGCTGACGCCCGCTTTTCCACGAACGCCCTCGATGATCCGCTGACGGCTCGGCGAAAATCACCGCACCGCCGTGGTTTTCAAGCGAATGCCTCGTTCGCCGGTGCTACTCGGCCGCGATGATCCGCTGACGGCCTGGCGAAAAGCACCGCCCCCCCTTGGTTTTCAAGCGAATGCTTCGACCGCAGCATCGCCGACGCCCTCGATGATCCGCTGACAGCTCGGCGAAAAGTACCGCACCGCCTTGGTTTTCAAGCGAATGCTTCGGCAAAAAGCATTGCACCGTCCCACCCCTTCTCACCGCTTCACCCCCATGTCCCGATTCCTCCTCCCGCTCCTCGCCCTCCTGCTCCTCGTCGGTTGCGACGCCGTGGAGCGCCCCGACCGCTGGCGCGAAGACCCCGCCCCCATCGTGCCGCGGCGCAACGTACTGCTCGTCGACTTCACCGGCCAACGGTGCAGCAACTGCCCCGCCGCCGCCGACCTCCTGCACAGCCTCACCGCCGGTCCCGCCGGCTCCCGCATCATCGCCGTCTCCGTCCACGGCGGTGCGCTCGCCCTCTCCACCGATGCCTCGCCGCGCGGCTTGGCCGGCCCCGATGCCCGCCGCCTCACCGACGAAGCCCGCGTCAACTCCTGGCCCCAAGGCACGGTCGATCGGCCCGTCGGGGGCACACTGCTGCGCCCCTCCGCCTGGAATGCCGCCCTGGCCGAGCATCTCGCCCTCGCGGCCGATGCCGACGCAGCGGCCCAGCAGTCGCTCGTGGCCGACGCCCACGTGGCGCTCGCCACGCGCACCCTCTCCTACACCCTCCGCCCCCGCCACCTCACCGACGCCGCAGGGCAGGCCGATGCCGAAACGTATCTCCACCTTTGGTTGGTCGAAGACAGCATCACGGCCCCGCAAACGTTGGCCGACGGCACGGAACGCGCCGACTACCTCCACCGCCACGTGCTGCGCCTCGATCTCACCGGCCCCGCCGCCCACCGTCTGGCGGCGCCCCGCCCGGGCAGCTCGGCTCCGGCCATGACGCGTCCCGCCGCCCCCCCGCAGGCCAATGCGCTCACCCGTTCGACCAACGCTCAGCTCGCGGCAGCGTCTCACCCCTCCCCGCAGTCGGCCGATTTCACCCGTTCGGCTGGAACTGCCCCCCGCTCGGCCGACGCCCGATCCGCAGCAGCGCAACCCACCTCGCCCGGAAGTCCCGGCGCCGTGGCCGGTGCCGATCCTTACCGCGTGCACGGCGAAATAAAGCTCCCCGTCGGTCTCGGTTTGTCGGCACGTTTCGCCACTACCACGCGCTTCAATCTCCGCCGCCTCACGCTCGTGGCCTTCCTCACCCGCGGTGTCCACGGCCCCGTGGGCGCTGTCGCCGCCACCCGCGTCGAAGTGCGCTGATCCCCGCCCTCCGTCGGCACGCACCCCCCACTTCCCACGCCCAACCCGAGCATCCAAAACCTCACCGCGGGCTTGTCGGCACCAACCTTCCCCGTCGGCACGCACGCCCACCGTTTGTAAAATAATTTCGCCCAACCCCACCCATGATTCTCCGCCATTTCCACATTTTCGCCCACTCGTCCGTCCACACGCCGCGCATGAGCGCCGGTTTCGCCCCCAACAGCAGCGTCCAAGCCCCCACCCGTCTTCGCACCGCCCGCCGCGTCGGTCTCCTCCTCGCCCTCCTTTTCGCCCTCTTGCTCGGCACCCTGCCCCTCAACGCGCGCTTGGTGTTGCGCCACGGCGACCAAGTCCTTTCGCCGGCCGACACGGTGCGCATCACTGTCGTGGAGCAGCGCACGGAATACCCCTCCGACGATCCCGCCAACCCCGACCCCTTCACGGTCGTGGACTTCAAATATCCCGATCTCACCTCCTACACCGTCGGCACGGACGAGTCCCTCAACGCCCCCCTCGACTTCTCGGCGCTGGTGGAGAATGTTTCGGACTTTTCCCTCCAGTGGTGCGGACTCACCCACGAGTGCAACTTCCTCTCCGCCCGCGGCGACCGCGAAACGCGCAACGCGCGCCTCACCGCCGAGAAACCCCGCCTGCCCCTCGAGCTGGAAGGCCATTTTGAAGCCAACCGCTACGGCCATGCCGTGGCGCGCCTGACGCTCACCCCCACCGCTGCCGCCGCAACGGCCGGTGCCGCAACCTCAACCGCCGCTGCGAGTGCCGCAACCGCCGCCGCTGAAGCGTCTGCCCCCGTTGTCTACACCATCCGCTTCACCTATCCCGCTCCCTCCGCCCTGCGTCGCGTCGCCACCCCCCTCGCGCCGACCACGCCTCTCTACGATCTCGCCGGTCGCCGCGTCGTGCGCCCCCTTCCCGGCCACATCTACCTCCGCGCCGGCCGCAAATTCGTCGCGGAGTGACCCATCATGTACCCAAAAACGCCAAAACGGGTACATGAGAAACCCATCATGTACCCGAAATCGCCAAAACGGGTACATGAGACCGCCCCTCTTCCCCATTCCAACCCCCTTGTCCCCTTTCATTCAGCCGAACATGCTCAAGAAACACACCCTTTTTGAAATTCGCCATCTTCGAGAATCAGAAGACCGCGTCGAATTCAAGAAAGCCAATCAGGGACTTTTCTCCTACAACGGTTCGGGGAAAAGCAAAGCCACCGACCGCCGCAAATGCATTTTGGGCTATGTGGTGGCGTTTTGCAACGAAGGTGGGGGCGAATTGATCTTCGGTGTCGACGATGCCTACCCTCATCGCATCGTCGGCACCCAACAAAGCCAAGACCAACTCGGACAATTGGAATCCGATATCTACCGAGATGTCGGCATCCGCACCGCCGTCTACGAACTATTTGAGGATGAAGCCAATAGAACAGGACGCGTGTTGGTCATTCACATCCCCGGTCGCCCGAAAGGCAAACTCTATAAATTTGAGGACGTCCCCCTGATGCGCGTCGGCGAAGAGCTGAAAGTGATGCCCGACGACGTCATTCGCGACATTCTGCTTGAAAACGAGAACGACTTCTCGGCCGAAATCTGCCCCGCTGCCACACTCGACGATTTAGATGCCGAAGCCATCGAACTCCTCAAACGAAAATATGCTGCCAAACAACGCAACACGCATTTTCTCACCCTCGACCACACCCAAATACTCAGTGATCTCGGACTGATTGTCGACGGGCAACTTACCTACGCCGCCCTCATTTTGGTAGGGAAAACCTCGGCCTTGGCACGGCTGCTCCCGCAAGCAAAAATCGTGCTCGAATATCGGCACGACTCCCATGCCATCCCCTACACCAATCGCACGGAATATGCCACTTGTTTCTTCAAAACGGCTGATCGACTGTGGGCGGACATCAACCTGAGAAACGACAAAATCGACATTTCCGACGGGCTCTACCTCCTCAATCTCCCCCTCTACAACGAAGAAGTGGTGCGCGAGGCCGTCAACAATGCCATCGCCCACCGCGACTATCGCTGCCAAAGCGAGATCTTCGTCCTGCAATCGCCCGAACTCCTCATCGTGAAAAATGCCGGCGGCTTTCCGCGCGGCGTCACCCTCGGGAATCTGCTCAGCGTCTGCAGCACCCCCCGCAACCGCCTCCTGGCCGACGTGCTCGCCAAGACGGGCGTGGTGGAACGCTCGGGACAAGGCATCGACAAGATCTTCAAAAACACACTCTCCGAAGGCAAAAAAATGCCCGACTACGGGCACAGCGACGATTTCGGTGTCGAAATGCACCTCTCCTCCGAGATCGAAGATGTCGCCTTCGCCCTCTTTCTCGAAGCCATGCAAAAAGAACTGCCCGAAGAGCAGAGACTTTCAGTCTTCGAAATCGTGGCACTCAACCAAATCCGAGAAGGTCATCACACCAATCTGCCCACCGACACCCTCCAATCGCTCCTCAAAAAGGGAATGATCGAGAAGCGCGGACGCACCAAAGGCACCCACTACGTCCTGAGCAAGACCTACTACGAATATAGCGGCAATGAGGGCCAGTATTCCAAGGAATCGAGCTGGAACAAAAAGCAAGCCATGGTGTGTATCCTCGGGCACTTCGAGCATTTCAAACACGCCAAAATGAAAGACTTCGTGGCCGTGCTCGAATCCCACATGACCCGGCGACAAATTCGCATGATGGTAGACCAACTTGTGGAACAACACATCTTGCTGCGCTCAGGCAAAAGAGCAGCCACCCAATACGAAGTGCATCCGGACTACAAATTGCAACAGCAAATGCAAGAACAAGCGCTCGAAATCGGCATGGCCGCGCTCCAAAACCAAGACGAGCACGGAAAAGATACGACCGAAACATTCACAGACAACGCGCTGTGAACCAACATATTGGAAATACGTCCAAAACGCGTCCAAGATAACGCCAAAAACAGCGAAATCAGCGCAAATTCAGTGCGAATTTCAACCGTAGCAACCTCATTTTCAGCAAACTACGAATACGTCCAAAACGCGTCCAAGACACTTTCACCACACAAGTGCACCATTCGCACGCCCAACCTCCGGCTCGCCCTCGCCGATTGCCCCTCCTTCCCCGACTTGCCGTGTGTGAAAACGAACAGCTTTCGGCAAGTGCTTAAATAGCCCCCGCCCCCAAGCCCAATGACACTATGGAAAGACTCAAAATCTCCACCTCCGTCGGACTTTTCCGCGTGCCCACCGACGATATTGCCTACATCGAGGCCTCCGGCAACTACTGCGACGTGCATCTCTTCAACGGCGAATCCGTGACCATGACGTTTCAGTTGCACTACTTCGCCGAAGTCCTCGGCATGCTGCAACAAAACTTCTTCATTCGCGTGGGGAAAAGCCTGATCGTGAACAAAAATTTCGTTTACGCCATCAACGTCACCAATCAAGAACTGAAACTCATGGACTATCGCGCCCACCGCAGTTTCAGACTCAAAGCTTCGAAGGAAGCCCTCAAAGAATTGAAGAGCGTTTTGGAACTCGAACACAAATGACCATGGAACACACCGAAGACAATCACCTTCAAGAGCAGCCCCTCTTCACGATCGAACACGAAACCGACGACCCCACCGCAGAAGACGTGGGCGAAGCCCCCATCATCACCATCGAGCACTACAATGTGGAGGACGAACGGCAGCTCCCCCCCGCGGTGAAAAAGCGCAGCGCCCTCCAAACGTGGAGCCTCCGCCTCCTGTGGTTCGCGAGCGCCGCCGTGCTCCTCGTCGGCCTCTACGCCGCCACGCGCCTATACAACTATTATTATAACCTCGGCGTGAGCATCTCCGTCTCGCCCACGGACAACCTCCGCAAACTCGACCACATGCGGATGGAAAACGGCCCCTCGGAAGTACTACTCAAGCGCGACTCCGTGCTCGGCGTGGCGCTCGACATCTACGAGTGGCACAATGTCAAGGCCGAACTCACCCTCGCCGAGCCCGACACCGCCGACCACAACGTGCTCCTCTACACCCGCACCGCCGACTACACCGCCACCGGCGAATACATCGGCTCCTTGGTCGTAGACGGCGAGGAGAAACAGCGCGACGTCTCGCGTCTCGGCTACTGCGCCCTCAAAAACGGGCACGCCGTCATCGGCATCTCGCGCTTCGACGACCTGCGGAGCGCCATGGTCGACGCCGACGGCTCCTACTTCCGCCAGTTTGTCCTCGTTTCCGACGGCCAACTTCCCCCGCGCTTCACCCTCCACGGCAAAGTGGAGCGCAAAGCCCTCGTTCGCACCGCCGACGACCGTCTTTGCGTCGTCGCCACGCGCCACCCCGAAACCCTTTGGAGCTTTGCCGACGCCTTGCGCGAATACGGCTACGTCGATGCCATCTATCTCACCGGCGGTAACCAGAGCGGCTTCTACCGCGCCCCCGACGGCACGCCCTATTTCACCGAAGAAGCTGCCCGCTATCGTACTGACAAGCACCACGGCGTCGCCCCCTGGCTCGTGCTCCGCAAACGATAAGCCCCAACCCGCCCGAAAGCGGCCACAGGCGCACCGACAAGCCCAAAAGCGCCGCCCCGCGAAACACCACAAAGGTTCATCCGACTGCCCCCTCGCGCGTCGGATGAACCCTTTTTTTATCCCTCGACCACAGAAGTGCTCACCCCATCTCGCCCAAAACCCTCACGCACTGCCCACACAACCCGAACACGATCGCCGAAATCATCGCCCAAAACCGCCCACATTCGCCTCCTCGAAACACCACAAAATCACCCATTTACGCGGCCGAAGAAAGCCACGAGCGTCAATTCATACAGCAAACCAGCCATTTCATACAACGCCCCCCGAAAAGTTTTGCCCCTCACCGGCGCCTGCTTACTTTTGCATTGTCATTAAGACAGCAACGAAATACAAATCAAAAAATAGAAGACAATGAAAAAAGTAATGTTCGCGCTGATGATGGTTGCAGCAACCTCCACCGCAAGTTTCGCAAAGGTCAACAACACGCAGGCAAAAGCCGTGGTCAAAGAAGTGGCACAAGCCGTCAAAGACGCACCCGCCGGCACCACCTACGGCGTAGTCGAGGCCAACAAGCAACACATCGTGCTCAACACCCCCTTCGGCCGCATCACCGTCAACAAAAACGACGACGGCACCTACTCCTGCATGGGCATGAACGCCAAACTCCTCTCCGCCAAAAACCGCGTCTACAAGATCCAAACCTCCCTCGGCACCTTCAGCGTCAACACACGCAAGGGCACCGTCACCAAGCACTAAACCCACGCCAAACACCCAACGCCCGAAACCATGAAAAAGCTCTTTCTCCTCTTCGCCCTCCTCATCTCGGCCGTGCAACTGAGTTTTGCCGACTCCGCCCTCACCTCCACCGAGTTCTACAAGGCCTATCTCGACGTGCCCATCGTCAAAGCCGCCGCCGATCAGCCCAACGTCCTCTCCGAAGAGGCCAAGGCCTACCTCTTCAATGAGGCGAATCCCCTCGATGTCAAGCTCGCCCTGATCAACGCCGTGGGTGCAAACCCCGATGGCCTCGCCACCTACGGCGAATACATCGAGTATTGCATCCAACACTTCCCCAAAAAGAAGTACGGCATCGCCCCCAACAAGCGCGTCACGATCCAGGACATCTACAAAAACGCATCGTGCGAACAAATGGCCGCGCTGGTCTATCTCTATGCCATGAACTACTACAGCGACACGGAGTCCGTCTACGGTCTAATGGAAAATGCCATGCAAACCCCGCTCACGAACAAACAATCGTTCATGCTCCCCATGGGCTTGGTCGTCGCCCATACCGCTTCGGCGATGAACGACTTGGGTAACATCTATCCGGCCATAAACTACTACGTCAACAGCCCCGAAATCAAAGACATGCGCCCCAAAGCCATCGAAATCGTGATGGCCTACGCCAACCGATACAAGTCATACGCCAACAAACAGTAGTCCCCACCTGTTAACCTTCCCCTTTTCCTACCGAAAACCCACCACCGTGCCGTAGCCCGCCGCCCCTCTCCGACCATCGTCCACACGACAATGCCCCGACGAGCCGCAGCCCCACGGCACAACCGAGGCACAAGGGCGCTTGACGCCCCAACCCCATGCTCGGATTTCATCAGACATCCGTCCATGTTTTCTATTTTTGGTTCATCCGACTGCACCTCTGCGTCGGATGAATCTTTTTTCTTTTTCCCCCTCCGCACCGCGTGCCCACTCCCTGCCCACCGCGTGCCCGAAAGCAATCACCCCCGAACACGATCGCCGAAATCATCGCCCAAAACCGCCCACATTCGCCTCCTCGAAACACCACAAAATCACCCATTTACGCGGCCGAAGAAAGCCACGAGCGTCAATTCATACAGCAAACCAGCCATTTCATACAACGCCCCCCGAAAAGTTTTGCCCCTCACCGGCGCCTGCTTACTTTTGCATTGTCATTAAGACAGCAACGAAATACAAATCAAAAAATAGAAGACAATGAAAAAAGTAATGTTCGCGCTGATGATGGTTGCAGCAACCTCCACCGCAAGTTTCGCAAAGGTCAACAACACGCAGGCAAAAGCCGTGGTCAAAGAAGTGGCACAAGCCGTCAAAGACGCACCCGCCGGCACCACCTACGGCGTAGTCGAGGCCAACAAGCAACACATCGTGCTCAACACCCCCTTCGGCCGCATCACCGTCAACAAAAACGACGACGGCACCTACTCCTGCATGGGCATGAACGCCAAACTCCTCTCCGCCAAAAACCGCGTCTACAAGATCCAAACCTCCCTCGGCACCTTCAGCGTCAACACACGCAAGGGCACCGTCACCAAGCACTAAACCCACGCCAAACACCCAACGCCCGAAACCATGAAAAAGCTCTTTCTCCTCTTCGCCCTCCTCATCTCGGCCGTGCAACTGAGTTTTGCCGACTCCGCCCTCACCTCCACCGAGTTCTACAAGGCCTATCTCGACGTGCCCATCGTCAAAGCCGCCGCCGATCAGCCCAACGTCCTCTCCGAAGAGGCCAAGGCCTACCTCTTCAATGAGGCGAATCCCCTCGATGTCAAGCTGGCGCTCATCAACGCCGTGGGCTGGGAGATCGAAGGCCTCACCGCCTACAAGGACTACCTCAACTATTGCATCCAGCACTTCCCCAAACGCCAGTACGGCATCGCCCCTGGCAAGCGCGTCACGCAGCAAGACGTCTTCAAACACGCCTCGCCCGAACAGAAGGCCGTGCTCGTCTACCTCAGTGCGATGAGCAATTACTTCAACACCGCCGCGATGAGCAAAATGGTGCGCATGGCCATGACCACACCGCGCACCGACAAACAATCGTTCATGCTCGCCATCGGACTGGTCAAAGCGCAGATCGCGCTGGACAACGACTGGGCAGAGGTCTATCCCATCGTATATGACTGCGTCAACAAGCCCCGCATCAAAGACATGCGCCCCGAAGCCATCGACCTCGTGATGGAATACATCAACGAATACGAAAAATACACCCACAAATAGTCATCCCAACCCGTTAACCTTCCCCCTTTTCTGACCAAAAAACGACCACGAAACTCCACTTCCGCGCCGTCCGACAGCGGTTGGTCACGGCCGCGCAACGAAAACCGCCTCCCCCCTCTGCCCACGCGGAGAGCGGCACCCACTCGCCGACAAGCTGAGAGCAAGTTTTCGACGGATTTCCGCCCCATGATCCCCTTTTTCGGTGCATCCCACAGCGCGCGTGCTGTCGGATGCACCTTTTTTCTTCGCCCCGCGCCCGACGCGACGCGAGCACAAGCCCACTGCCGACCGCCCTCCCCCAAAAAACAAGAAAAACGCCGAAACGATGACCAAAATCGACCAAAATCTGCGGCTAAAATCTCCCAAAATCCACCCCGATTCTCGCCCACGCTCGCTCCGCTGTCCCCCGCCAAAACCCCACAACTTGCGCACCCGGCGTGAAAAAACGGGCTACTTTTGGGCCGATTCCAAAATAAAATCCTAACTTTGTCGCAGAGCCACCCGTTTCCGCTCATTTTTTTCGCGTCGCTTTTGCGCCGAAATCAGCGCCGGGTGTGCCCTTTCAGCCGGACGCGCGCCACCGCTGCGCCGCCGGACGCGCCCCGCGCGCAAAAACGCACACCCTCCCTTAGATAGATAGTATATAAGTTTAGCCCACCATATGAAGTTCGCCATCTCCAGCAGCATCCTCTCGCAGCGCCTCCAGACCCTCGGTCGCGTCATCGCTTCGAAAAACAGCATGCCCATCCTGGACAATTTCCTCTTCCAAGTCCACGACAACCACCTCGAGCTCACCGCCTCCGACAGCGAGCTCACCCTCCACACCACCCTCGAACTCATCGAGAGCGACGGCCCGATCGACTTCACCGTCAACGCCAAAACCATCCAGGACGCCATCAAGGAAATCCCCGAACAGCCCCTCGAATTCACCGTCGACCCCGACAATCTCGACATCACCGTCACCTACCAAAACGGGCACTACAACCTCGTGGGGCAAAACGCACAGGAATATCCCCTCACCCCCGACCTCGAGGGTGACATCTCGACCCTGGGCGCCGACGCCGCGCGCCTCTTCTCGGGCATCAACCGCGCGCTCTTCGCCGCCGCCGACGATCCCCTGCGCCCCGTGATGAACGGCGTGTTCTTCGACTTCAACACCGACGGTCTCGCCGTGGTGGCCTCCGACGGCCGCAAACTCTCCTGCACCCGCCTGCTCGATGTCACCACCGACACCCCCGCCTCCTTCATCCTGCACAAGAAACCGGCCAACATCGTGCGCAACATCCTGCAGAAAGAAGTAGGCGACGTCACCATTCGCTTCAACGGTCGCAACGCCGTCATCGCTTCTGAGTGCTACGACCTCTCCTGCCGACTCATCGAAGGGAAGTTCCCCAACTACAACAGCGTCATCCCCAAAGACAACCCCAACCTCGTCACGCTCAACCGCACCGCGATGATCGCCGCCCTGCGCCGCGTGCTCATCTTCTCCAACGCCGGCAGCCCCCTCGTCAAGCTCCACATCGAAGCCGGACGCCTCGTCCTCTCCACCCGCGACGCCGACTACGGACGCTCCGGCGAAGAAGCCCTCGGCTGCCAATATGAAGGCCAACCCATGAACATCGGCTTCAAAGGCACCCTGCTCATGGAACTGCTCAACAACCTCGAGGGCGAAGAGATCGTCGTGCAGCTCGCCGACCCCTCGCGCGCCGGCATCATCGTGCCCGCCGAACAGCAGGACAACGAGCACGTGCTCATGCTCCTCATGCCCATGATGCTCAACGACTAAGCCCCTCCCTGCGCGCCACACCGTGCGCCCTCTCGGCGCACCCCCTCCCGGCGGCCACAAGCCCCCGCGCGCAGCGCACATCCCCCCACTTCCACCCCACGTCGGCCTCCGGGACTCTCGAGTTCGAGGGCCGACGTGGGGCTTTTTCGCACCCCGCAGGCGCAAGCCCCCGTGCACCCCGCGCAGTGACCCACCGACCGCCGTGCCCCACCGCGCCGCAGACCGAAAACCCGCGAGCCTGCGGCCAAAGTTCCCCGCCGCCGACGGAAAACGCCCCCCCTTTCGTTCCCCCGAAGGCCCCCCCCCCCCCCCGCCCCCCCCCCCCCCCCCCCCGTCCCCCCTATATATAATAAGGAAGACCCGCCCCCGCGGCCTCCCCTTCCGCTCCACCCGTCCATGTCCTCCGCCCCCGCCTCGCCCCTCGCCGGCCGCCACATCGTGCTCGGCATCACCGGCAGCATCGCCGCCTACAAAGCCTGCACCCTCATCCGCCTCCTCGTGCGCCAAGGCGCCGAAGTGCAAGTGGTCATCACCCCCGCCGGCAAAGAGTTCGTCACGCCCCTCACCCTCGCCACCCTTTCGCAGCACCCGGTGGTGAGCGAATTTTTCGACCGGCGCGACGGCAGTTGGCACAGCCACGTCGATCTCGGGCGCTGGGCCGACGTCTTCGTCGTGGCCCCCGCCTCGGCCGCCACGCTCGGCAAGATGGCCCACGGCATCGCCGACAACATGCTGCTCACCACCTACCTCTCGATGAAGGCCCCCACCTTCGTCGCCCCGGCCATGGACCTCGACATGTATGCCCACCCCGCCACGCAAGACAACCTCGACCTCCTGCGCCGCCGCGGGGTGCACGTCATCGAAGCCGCCGACGGTTTTCTGGCCTCCACCCTCGTGGGCAAAGGGCGCATGCAAGAACCCGAAGTCATCGTCGAGCACCTCGCGCGCTTCTTCGCCGCATCGGTCGCCCCGACCACACCTTGCAGCG
>ERZ772920.1183-NODE-1183-length-13696-cov-3.799355_pt1 | contig 13696 bp, 16 predicted proteins | sample MGYA00511469_ERZ772920 | MGnify/ENA primary metagenome ERZ772920 (study PRJEB29015, sample SAMEA2738069) | human oral metagenome | biome: human oral; feature: human-associated habitat; material: saliva | place: China | collected 2216 ... | reverse complement strand
TATCATAGCTTATAGCTTTTAAATCTCTTTCTGCTCCAACCCTATCAATAGTATTTAATTGTATTTTATCATATCTAATATTTTCTGAATTTAAAAAATTAGCTATTTCAATAAAATTTTCTTTATTATCATTAATATTTTCTAAAATAAAAATTTCTATCCAAATCTTTCCTTTGTAATTAGAATTATTTAGATTAATAAATCCTTTTTTTATTTCATCTACACTTGTTTTATAATCAGGTCTAACAATTTTTTCAAAAATATCTTGCCTTAAAGTGTTGAGAGTTGGAATAATTAAATCTATATATTCCAATTCTTTTATCACTTGTTTATCAGCTAAAAGTAAACTATTAGTTATAAGACAAATTTTTCCCTTATATTTTAAATTTTCCTTTATAGCTTTTGATATATTTCCTAAGTCTAAACTTAAAGTAGGTTCTCCACTTCCAGAAAATGTAATATAGTCAGGCTTTATAACTTTTAGAACAGATTGAATTTCATCTAAAATTTCATTCATGTCTTTAAACCTTTGCCTTTTAAGTTGAATTTTTTTAGTGGCACCACATTCACAAAAAATACAATTAAGATTACAACTTTTGCTGACTACTAAATCAACACCTAAAGATACACCTAATCTTCTTGATGGAACAGGTCCAAATACATGCTTATACATTTTCTCACCTCACATTCAATTTCTTAGATATATTTTACTCTAGTTTTTAAAAATATTAAATAGTTAAAATATATTTTACTTTACTTAAATAAAAAAAAATGATATTTTTAATAATATAAGAAAATTAATACTAAAAAGAAAAGGGAGTGAATGAATATTGAAGAGTTTAAATGAATTATGTCGTATTGTAAAGGCAGGAGGAAGTATAAAAATTAGTGCAAAAAGATTTAATTATATGAGTTCATTAAAGATAATTATTGAAAATTTACATACTAATTCTATATTGATAATAACAGATGCTCAAATTCTGCCTACATTTTTTATGTGTGAAATAGCTAAATTAGCTCCTGGAAAAGTAATGTTTGAGTTTTTAGATTAGAATTAAATAGAGGTATTACAAAATATGGGTATAGATTTTAAATGGAATGTTACAATAAGCTCAGATATAAAGACTTATAAAAAAATATCAGAATGTTTTAAAATTATAGATGAATTATCTGAAAATAATCTTCAAGCTAAGAAATCTTTTTTAAATTTTGATTTTTCTGATACTATAGAAATTCATGCTAATATGTTGGTTGTTTTAGAAATGATAAAAAAATATCATTTAAGTAAGCTAGGAAATTATAAATACAAAGAAATAAGTTGTCAAATAAGACTTTTATTAGAAAAAATTGGATATTTTTCTAATAAAACTGAGTTAAAACAGTTAGAAGAAAAAAGTATAACAATTAATTTTATAAGATGTTTAAGGCAATCAGAAGAAGTAACAAATGAAAAAATATGTTCATATATATTAGAAATTTTAAATTACCCAGAATTTAAAGTAGTAGATGAGAGTATAAAAGAAGAAATTCTAATAAATATTGCTGAATTATGTGCAAATATAATTCAACATACAGAGGCACCATATATTTCTATTTGTGGGCAATTTTTTAAAGAAAAAAAAATTTTTGTTCTTGCAATATCTAACTTAGGAGAAACTTTTTTTGATAAAATAAGTTCAATAAATTCTGGAAATGACATAGAGTGTATTGAGTGGGCACTACAATATTCAAACTCAAGTAAAAATGAAGCTGGGGGACTGGGACTTTTTTTATTTTTAGAATTTATAAAAAAAATAGAGGGGAAGGTACAAATTGTGAGTGGTAAAGGTTTTTATGAATATAGTTATGAGACCAAAAATAAGGAAAAAATAGTAAAAGAGAGTTTATCTTATAAAATACCAGGAACTGTTATTACTTTTTTTCTTGACTTAAAAAAGAAAATAGATTATGATAATTGACAAGAAGAAAGGAGATAAAATGAAAATAGTAGATATTATTAAAAGTAATTTTGCTGTTTCAATGGAAAAAGGAGAATTAGTTTATAATTATATTGTAACAGAAATGTCAAAAGGAGCGGTTCCTATTCATTTAGATTTTCTTGGGATAGAGACAACTATTACAACTTTTTTTAATTCTTCCTACGGAAGATTATTTGAGAAATATACTCAAGAAGAGGTTGATAAAAATATTATATTTGAAAATTTAAAACCAATTTCTTCACGACAATTAAAATATGTTAGAGACAATGCAATACAATTCTATAGAAAAGAAGGAGCAAGATGAAGATAGAAAATATAGATAATCATGATGTTATCCCTGAAAATAAATATATTTTTGATGCAAATGTATGGATTGATTTACTATCAGTAAATGTGGGGCAAAGTGATCCTAGAAATATACAAAAATATTCAAAACTGTTTCAAGATATTCTTACTAAGAATTGTGAAATAGCAATAATGGCTATTGAGATTTCTGAAATTTTTAACACTTATTTAAGAAATTGTGCTTTTAAATATTGTAATCTTCAAAATCAAAAATATAATTCAAAAAATTATAAGAAATATTATAGACCTTCTCAAAGTTTTCAGCAAGATAAGAATTTTATAGCTGATGAAATTTCTGAAACAATTTTAGGAAATTGTTTGAAAGTAAATGATCAATTTTCTCAACTATCTAATAAATATTTGTTAGGGAAGACAGTAGTAGATTTTGATTTTAATGATAACTATATGCTACATTTTTGTGAATTAGAAAATTATATATTTGTGACTCATGATAAAGATTGTCAAAGTGTATCATATTCAAAAATAAATGTAAAGGTAGTTACAGCAAATATCTAGTTAGTGTAAAAGAAAGTTTAAGAGATAACTGGAATATATATAAAATACACAAGGATTAATTTCAATTAAAAATAGGAATTAATCTTTTTTACTTTGTAACATTTGTTACAGAAAAATATTTACAAGAATAGTATAATTTACTAAAATAATAAAGAAATGAAATATAGATAAAGATTTAAAAGGAGAAGTTAAAATGTATATAAGTAAATCAATGTCAATAAAATCAATAGTAGAAAAATATCCAGAAACAATACCAGTTTTTAAAAATATTGGATTTAAAGGTTTGGATAATCCAGCAGTTTTACAAAAACTAGAAGAACAAAATATTACATTGGAAAAAGCGATGATGATAAAAAAAGAAGATGTAGATGCTTTTATTCCTATGTTACAACAAGCAATAGCTTCTGTTGAAAGAGAAGATGAAGGAGTCAAAGAAGCTTCACTTATGGGGCTTTTACCTTGCCCAGTTAGAATACCTTTATTAGAAGGTTTTGAAAAATATTTAGCAGATAATAAAGATATAAAAGTTAAATATGAATTAAAAGCTGCTTACTCAGGACTTGGTTGGATAAAAGACGAAGTAATAGATAAAAATGATATAGATAAACTAGCAGATATGTTTATTTCAGCTGGTTTTGACTTGTTTTTTGATAAAGATTTAATGGGTAAATTTAAAGAACAAGGAATATTTAAAGATATGACAGGTATAGAAAAATATAACTCAGATTTTGATAATGAGAATGTTCATTTAAAAGATCCTCATGGAGATTATTCAATGATAGGTGTTGTTCCTGCTATATTTATTGTTAATAAAAGTGTATTAAATGGTAGAGAAGTACCAAAATCTTGGGCAGATTTATTAAAACCTGAATTTGCAAAATCTGTTTCTTTACCAATAGCAGACTTTGACTTATTCAATTCAATACTTATACATATTTATAAATTATATGGTTTTGAAGGTGTAAAAAATTTAGGAAGATCTTTACTTTCTAATTTACACCCTGCACAAATGGTTGAAGCAAAAGAACCAGCAGTAACAATAATGCCTTATTTCTTCTCTAAGATGATACCAGAAAAAGGACCAAAAGAAGTTATATGGCCAAAAGAAGGAGCAATTATATCTCCAATATTTATGTTAACTAAGGCATCAAAAGCAAAAGAATTAGATAAAATAATTAAATTTATGAGTGGAAAAACAGTTGGAGATACTTTGGCTAATCAAGGATTATTCCCAAGTGTTCACCCAGAAGTAAAAAATCCAATAAATGGCAGACCAATGCTTTGGGTTGGTTGGGACTTTATCTACTCAAATGATATGGGAAAATTAATTAAAAAATGTGAAGAAGCATTTAAGGAAGGAGCAGGAGAATAATGAAACTTATAACAGTGTCAGGACCACCTTCATCTGGAAAGACTTCGCTTATTATTAAAACAGTAGAAAGTTTAAAAGCACAAAATATTAAAGTTGGAATAGTAAAATTTGACTGTCTATATACAGATGATGATGTATTATATGAAAAAGCAGGAATACCTGTAAAGAAAGGATTATCAGGTTCAGTTTGTCCAGATCACTTTTTTGCAAGTAATATAGAAGAAGTCGTACAATGGGGACAAACTAATAATTTAGATTTGTTGATAACAGAAAGTGCTGGACTATGTAATAGATGTTCACCTTATTTAAAAGATATTAAAGCAGTGTGTGTAATAGATAATTTAAGTGGAATAAACACTCCAAAGAAAATAGGACCTATGCTTAAACTTGCAGATATTGTTGTTATTACAAAAGGAGATATAGTTTCACAAGCAGAAAGAGAGGTTTTTGCTTCAAGAGTACAAACTGTAAATCCTAAGGCAGCTATAATTCATATAAATGGTTTAACAGGACAAGGAACTTATGAATTTGGTTCTTTGATAATGGAAAATAATGAAGAAATTGATACAGTATTAGAAAGAAAATTAAGATTTCCATTGCCATCAGCAGTATGTTCTTATTGCTTAGGTGAAACTAGAATTGGAAGTAGCTATCAACTTGGAAATATTAGAAAGATAAATTTTGAGGAGAACTAGGGAAATGAGTATAGATAATAAAAAATTAGATGAAATGGACTTTGACCTTTTGGATATACTTGGAATTACAGAACAAAAAGTTGAAAGCATAACTTTACTTCCAGGATATAATAAAAAAGACGAAAAAGAGGGATATGAAGAATTAGTAATAAAGGCAGGAGAAATTGTTGCCATAGTAGGACCAACAGGTTCAGGAAAAAGTAGATTACTTGCAGATATAGAATGGGGAGCACAAGGAGACACTCCAACAAAGAGGACAATTCTTGTAAATGGAGAATTGATGGATTCTAAAAAAAGATTTTCTCCAAGCTATAAGTTAGTTGCTCAACTTTCACAAAATATGAACTTTGTAATGGACTTAACTGTAAGAGAATTTATAGATTTGCATGCAGAAAGTAGACTTGTTTTAGATAGAGAAAGTGTAATAGAAAAAATATTTAACCAAGCAAATGAACTTGCTGGAGAAAAATTTACAATAGATACTCCAATAACAAGTTTGAGTGGAGGACAATCAAGAGCATTGATGATTTCAGATACTGCTATTTTAAGTACGTCTCCAATAGTTCTTATAGATGAAATTGAAAATGCAGGTATAGACAGAAAAAAAGCCTTAGACTTACTTGTTGGAAACAATAAGATAGTTCTAATGGCAACACATGACCCTATTCTTGCTCTTATGGGAGATAGAAGAATAGTTATCAAAAATGGTGGAATTAGTAAAGTTATTGAATCAACTCCAGAAGAAAAAAATATCTTAGGTGCTTTAACAGAACTTGATGATGTAGTTCAAGGTATGAGAAATAAATTAAGATATGGAGAAAGATTAGAACTAGATTTTGAAATTAAGAAAAAATAATTTGTTAAGAATAGAAAGATAAAATTAAAAGCTTTCTATTTTTTATTTTTAAGTTTGTTCTATTCAGCAAATCAAAGTAAAAAACATTATTTAAAAAAATTTATAAAATAAATTAGTTTCTCTTTCAAAATTTATTAAAATATGGTATTATATAAAATGTAAAAGAATAGTTTATAATTTTAGTTTAGAATGAGGTGATAAAAATTAATACTTATATTGTGAAACCACTTAGTTCCAAAAAAGAAAATATCTTTCTTATTTTGGCTTTTTTTATTTTGATATCTTTGGCAGCAATTACCTTAAAAATTAGACAAAGAACTGAATATAAAATAGATATAAAAGAAGATGAAATAGTTTCTTATGAAGTTTTAAATAATATTGAATTAGGTATTTATTCTGATATTAAAAATTCTTTGGTAGATATTTCCCAATTAAAAGATGAAAATAATTCTTTGCCTAGTTTAAAAGTTTTAGCTGAAGAGGAAATTCCACCATATTTTAAAGATATAACTTGGGAACAAAGAGGAGCAGTGGAATGGACTACCTTTAAACATGATAATGAGGATTATTTCATAGGTAGAGGTAATGGAAAAGTTGGAATTTTTTTAGTGAAATTTAATAATAAAAATATAGATGAGAGTGAGATTTTCTATATGAAAGAGACACCAAGTTTTGAAGATATAGAAAAGAATTTTGAAAAATATGAGCATATCTTAAAAAAAATAGTTCCATATACTGGTAATGATGAAAGAAAAAAATTTACTGGTGAGTAGGTGAAAAATGAAAAAATTAATATTTATAATATTTTTAATATTTAATGCTCTTTTATTAGGGCAAGAAAAATTAAAAATAGGTATAACTTTATTACCTTATTATAGTTTTGTTGCTAATATAGTAAAGGATAGGGCAGAAGTTATTCCCATAGTAAAAGCAGAGTCTTTTGATTCTCACACTTATCAACCTAAGGTTGAGGATATAGAAAGAGCCTCAAAAGTAGATGCCATTGTTGTAAATGGAATAGGGCATGATGAATTTATATATAAAATTATAGATGCTGTTGATAAAAATAAAAAGCCAGTTGTTATAAATGCAAATAAAGATGTGCCACTTATGCCAGTTGCAGGGACATTAAATGATGAAAAAATTATGGATTCACATACATTTATATCTATAACAGCTGCAATTCAACAAGTACATAATATAACAAAAGAAATTATAAAATTAGATCCAAAAAACAAAGATTTTTATTTAAAAAATTCAAGAGAATATGTAAAAAAATTAAGAAAGTTAAAAACAGATGCTTTAAAAGAAGTTCAAAATGTAAATGGAGAAGATGTAAGAGTTGCCACTTTTTTAGGAGGATATAACTATTTATTATCTGAATTTGGAATAGATGTTAAAGCAGTTTTAGAACCTACACATGGTTCACAAATAAGTATGGCTTCATTGCAAAAAATGATAGAAAAGATAAAAAAAGACAAGATAGATATAATCTTTGGAGAAAAAAATTATAGTGACGAATATGTAACAATTATTAAAAATGAAACAGGAATAGAGGTTAGAAAGCTAGAACATTTAACAACAGGAGCTTATAGAGCCGATAGTTTTGAAAAATTTATTAAAGTAGATTTAGATGAAGTTGTAAGTGCAATTAAATATGTTAAGAATAAAAATAAAAAATAGGGAGGTAATTAAATGTACAAAAAATTATTGGCAATTTTAATGGTAATATTTAGTTTTTCAAGTTTTGCAAAAGAAAAATTAAAAATAGGGGTTACTTTACAGCCATATTATAGTTTTGCTGTAAATATAGTAAAGGATAAAGCAGATGTTATACCTGTTGTTAGACTTGATCAATATGACTCTCATAGTTATCAACCAAAGCCAGATGATATTAAAAGAATGAATACTTTGGATGTGCTTATAGTAAATGGAATAGGACATGATGAATTTATATTTGATATTTTAAATTCAGCTGACAGAAAGAAAGATATAAAAGTTATTTATTCAAATAAAAATGTTTCATTAATGCCAATAGCAGGGTCAATAAGAGCTGAAAAAGTTATGAATCCTCATACTTTTATATCAATTACAACTTCAATTCAACAAGTCTATAATATAGCTAAGGAATTGGGGGAAATAGATCCAGCCAATAAAGAATTTTATTTAAAAAATTCAAGGGAATATGCTAAAAAATTAAGAAAATTAAAAGCAGATGCTCTAAATGAAGTAAAAAATTTAGGGAATGTTGATATAAGAGTTGCAACTTTACATGGAGGATATGACTATTTATTATCTGAATTTGGAATAGATGTTAAGGCAGTTATAGAACCATCACATGGAGCTCAACCAAGTGCAGCAGATTTAGAAAAAGTTATAAAAATAATAAAAGATCAAAAAATTGATATAATTTTTGGTGAAAGGAACTTTAATAATAAGTTTGTAGATACTATCCATAAAGAAACAGGTGTTCAAGTTAGATCGCTTTCTCATATGACAAATGGACCTTATGAAGCAGATAGTTTTGAAAAATTTATTAAGATAGACTTAGATGAAGTTGTAAATGCAATTAAAGATGTAGCAGCTAAAAGAGGAAAAAAATAATATGAATGGACTTGAAATTTCAATAAAAAATTTGAATTTAGTATTATCAGGAAATGAAATTTTAGAGGATATAAATTTGACAGTGAAAGCTGGAGAAATCCATTGTTTAGTTGGACCTAATGGTGGGGGAAAAACTTCTCTTTTAAGATGTGTTCTTGGTCAAATGCCTTTCACTGGAAGTATAGAAATGAAATATGAAAAAGATAAAATAATAGGTTATGTTCCACAAATTCTTGATTTTGAGAGAACATTACCTATAACAGTGGAAGATTTCATGGCTATGACTTATCAAATAAGACCTTGTTTCTTAGGAATATCTAAAAAATATAAAGCAGAAATTGATGATCTCCTAAAAAGATTAGGAGTATTTGAAAAGAAAAAAAGATTATTGGGAAATTTATCTGGTGGAGAAAGACAAAGAGTTTTGCTTGCACAGGCACTTTTTCCTAAACCTAATCTTTTAATTTTAGATGAACCCTTGACTGGTATTGATAAGGCTGGTGAAGATTACTTTAAAGAAATTATAAAAGAATTGAAAAAAGAAGGAATGACTATTCTTTGGATACACCACAATTTAACACAGGTAAAAGAGTTAGCAGATACTGTAACTTGTATTAAAAAAAGAGTTATATTTAGTGGAGATCCAAAAGAAGAATTAAAAGAAGATAAAATTATGAGAATATTTGAATAGTCACTTATTTTTAAAAGACTATAATAGAGATAATATTTTGTAGGAGAGAAAATGTTAGAAAGTTTTAGAAGTTTCTTAATGAATTTAGCTGAAAAAGGAGATATTCCTTCCTCTTTTAAGTATGGTTTTGTTATTAATGCTATGATATGTGCATTATTAATAGGTCCAATACTTGGAGGGATTGGAACTATGGTAGTTACAAAAAAAATGGCTTTCTTTTCAGAAGCAGTTGGACATGCTGCTATGACAGGAATTGCTATTGGTGTACTACTTGGGGAACCATTTTCGGCACCATATATTTCACTTTTTACATATTGTATATTATTTGGTTTAGTAATAAACTACACAAAGAATAGAACTAAAATGGCATCAGATACCTTGATTGGAGTCTTTCTGTCAATGTCAATAGCATTAGGAGGCTCACTTCTTATTTATGTATCAGCTAAGGTAAATTCACATGCCTTAGAGAGTATATTATTTGGTTCTATACTTACAGTGAATGATACAGATATCTATATTTTAGTTGTATCAGCTATAATAATTGGTTTTGTTTTAATACCATATTTGAATAGAATGTTACTTGCAAGTTTTAATCCAAACTTAGCAATAGTAAGAGGTGTAAATGTAAAACTGATAGAATATATTTTTATAATAATAGTTACCATTATTACAATAGCATCAGTAAAAATAATTGGTTCAATACTTGTGGAAGCATTACTTTTAATTCCAGCAGCAGCAGCAAAAAATTTATCAAAATCTATAAAAGGTTTTGTAAGTTACTCAGTAATTTTTGCTCTTATCAGCTGTCTATTAGGGGTATACTTACCTATACATTTTGATATATCGATTCCATCAGGTGGAGCAATAATATTGATTTCATCAGTTATCTTTATTATTACTACTGTTGTAAGAATGCTATTTAAAAACTTTGCAGAAGGAGAATAAAATGAAGAAAAAACTATTGTTTATTTTGATGTTAATTATAGGCTCATTTAGTTTTGCTGAAAATATAGTAATTACATCTATACAACCATTGTATTCTTTGACAAGTTATTTAACTAAGGGGACAGATATCAAAGTCTATACTCCTTTTGGTTCAGATGTGTCTATGACTATGTCTAAGGATTCTATAAGGGAAGAAGGCTTTGATTTGGCTATTGCTAAAAAAGCTCAGGCAGTTGTTGACATAGCAAAAGTATGGCCAGAAGATGTAATCTATGGTAAGGCAAGAATGAATAAGATAAATATTGTTGAAATTGATGCAAGTCATCCTTATGATGAAAAGATGACAACTATATTTTTCAGTGATTATTCAAATGGAAAAGTAAATCCATATATCTGGATGGGAAGTAAAAATTTAGTTAGAATGGCAAATATTATAGGTAGAGATTTAATAAGATTATACCCTAAAAATAAGGCTAAGATAGAAAAGAATATAACAAAATTTACTGCTGATTTATTAAAAATTGAGAATGAAGCTAATGAAAAATTACTTTCAGTGGGAAATGCAGAAGTTATATCTTTAAGTGAAAATTTACAATATTTTCTAAATGATATGAATATATACACAGAATATGTAGACTATGATAGTGTAACTGCTGAAAATGTTGCTAAATTAATAAAAGATAAAGGAATAAAAGTTGTTGTTTCTGATAGATGGTTAAAGAAAAATGTTATAAAAGCATTAAAAGATGCAGGTGGAGAATTTGTTATTATAAATACTTTGGATATACCTATGGATAAAGATGGAAAAATGGATCCAGAAGCTATATTAAAAGGATTTAAAGAAAATACAGATAATTTAATTGAAGCATTAGCAAAATAGGAGGAAAAAATGAAAAAGTTTTTAGTTTTAATTATTGGAGTTTTAATGTCAGTTGTTGTATTTGCACATGCACCATTAATTTCTGTTGATGACAATGGAGATGGAACTGTGTATATTGAAGGTGGATTTTCAAATGGAGCTTCTGCTGAAGGTGTAGAAATCATAGTTGTAAAAGATAAGGCATATAATGGACCAGAAGAAACTTTTAAAGGTAAAGAAATTATTTATAAAGGAAAATTAGATGCTAAGAATAGTTTAACTTTACCAAAACCTGCAACTGACAAATATGAAGTGTATTTTAATGCAGGAGAAGGACATGTTATTGGTAAAAAAGGACCTGCTTTAACAGCTGGTGAAAAAGCTAACTGGGATAAAGCAACAGCAAGTTTTGATTTTGGAGAATGGAAAGAATTAATGATGGAAAAATAATAAGGTTAAAAGGTACTAAGAATTATTAATAAATTACTTAAAATATTAAAAATATATGGAGGTATCAAATGAAAAAAAGTTTAGTTTTAATTGGAAGTATTTTATTAGCAGCAAATCTATTTGCACATGATCATTTTCTTTACACATCTAATTTAGATGTAAGTAATCAAAAAGAAGTTAAAATGAAAGCAGTTTTAGGACATCCAGCTGAAGGACCAGAAGCAGAACCTATAAGTATTGCAACTGTTGATGGGAAAACTCATATGCCTAAGGCATTTTTTGTAGTTCATGATGGAGTAAAAACAGATTTATTATCTAAGGTAAAAATTGGAACTTTAAAAACAAAAAATGGAGAACATGTGGCACTTGATGCTGTTTATACTGCTGAAGATGGCTTAAAAGGTGGAGGAAGCTGGGTATTTGTAATGGATAGTGGAAATACAAAAGACTCAGGATTTATGTTTAACCCAGTTGAAAAATTAATAATTACAAAGGATTCAGCAGGTTCAGACTATAATCAAAGAGTAGCTCCAGGACATAATGAAATAGTACCATTAGTAAATCCTGTTAATGCTTGGAAAGAAAATGTATTTAGAGCAAAATTTGTTGATAAAGATGGAAAACCTATAAAGAATGCAAGAATAGATGTAGACTTTATTAATGGTAAATTAGATATGACTAATAATACTTGGGCAGCTAATAAAGAAGCTCCTAAAACAAGTTTAAGAGTGTTTACTGATGACAATGGGGTATTTGCTTTTGTTCCTTCAAGAGCAGGACAATGGGTTATAAGAGCGATCGCTTCTATGGATAGAGAAAAGAAAGTTGTTCATGATGCTTCATTAGTTGTACAATTTGAATAAAGCTAATTTATAAAATAATTTAGAAGAAAAAGGCATTAAGATATAAAAAATATTTTAATGTCTTTTTTTTGAATAATATTATAATAATAATACAATTAGATAAAAATATTTATATATAATATTTATATTTGTTGATAAATTTATATAAAAATGATATTATTTACTAACAGGATAAAGTTTTATTTTTTAATTGTGAGGAGGTAAAATTATGAATTTTGAAATTATTGAAGGAATATTAAATATCAATTTAAATTCCACTATGACACTGGCACTTGCAGCATTATTGTTAATTATGGGATATTCAATTAATAAAAGAGTCACAATACTTAATAAATATTGTATTCCTGCACCAGTTGTGGGAGGGTTCTTATTTATGTTTTTGACTTGGTTGGGGCATATTAGTGGGACATTCAAATTTAACTTTGAAAATATTTTTCAATCAACATTCATGCTTGCATTTTTTACAACAGTCGGATTAGGTGCAAGTTTTACCTTACTAAAAAAAGGTGGAAAACTTTTAATAATTTATTGGCTAACTTGTGGGATAATATCAATTTTTCAAAACACAATAGGAATGGTAATCAGTAAAATAACAGGTTTAGAAGCACCTTATGCATTACTATCAAGTGCAATATCAATGGTAGGTGGACATGGAGCAGCACTTGCTTATGGAGATACTTTTGCAAAAATGGGTTATGAAAGTGCACCACTTGTTGGAGCAGCAGCTGCAACATTTGGGCTTATAACTGCTGTTTTGATAGGAGGACCTCTTGGTAGAAGATTAATAGAAAAAAATAATTTAAAACCTGATAATACAGAAAATTTTGACCAATCTGTGACAGAAATAAATACAGATAAGGGAGAAAAATTGTCAGACTTGGATAAAATAAAAAATGTTGTTATGATTTTACTTTGCATGGCAATAGGTAGTTATATTTCAACTTTAATAGGAAAACTTATAAATATGGATTTTCCTTCTTATGTTGGAGCAATGTTTGTGGCAGTAATTGTAAGAAATATCAATGAGAAAACTCATACATATAATTTTAATTTCTCATTGGTTGATGGTATAGGTAATGTTATGCTTAATTTATATTTATCACTTGCACTTATGACTTTAAAACTTTGGGAACTTTCAGGATTAATAGGTGGAGTTCTTTTAGTAGTTGCTTGTCAAGTTATATTTATGATAATCATAGCTTATTTTGTTGTATTTAGAATATTGGGTTCTAATTATGATGCTGCAGTAATGTGTTCAGGATTATGTGGACATGGACTTGGTGCAACTCCTTCTGCAATAGTTAATATGACAGCAATAAACGAAAAGTATGGAATGTCAAGAAAGGCTATGATGATAGTACCAATAGTTGGGGCATTCTTAGTGGATATAATCTATCAACCTGCAACAGTGTGGTTTATTAAAACTTTTGTACAAGGCTTTGTAAAATAAAAGAAAAAATGGTTATTGAAAATTAGATGAATAATAATGTAAAAAGGAAGGGGCTGTTGCAAATTGATGAT
>ERZ772920.1178-NODE-1178-length-13753-cov-3.147029_pt1 | contig 13753 bp, 9 predicted proteins | sample MGYA00511469_ERZ772920 | MGnify/ENA primary metagenome ERZ772920 (study PRJEB29015, sample SAMEA2738069) | human oral metagenome | biome: human oral; feature: human-associated habitat; material: saliva | place: China | collected 2216 ... | reverse complement strand
GACTTCCCGGATTCAGCAGTTTCATATTTTGAAGGAATGATAGGACAGCCTGAAGGAGGGTTCCCTAAAGACTTGCAGGAAGTAGTTCTAAAGGGAAAGAAGCCGATCACATGCAGGCCGGGAGAATTGCTTGAGGATGAAAATTTCGATGAAATCAAGAAAAAATTACAGGATGAATACGATTTAGAAGGCAACGAAAGAGAAGCGTTGAGCTATGCGCTCTATCCTAAGGTGTTTGAAGATTATATTAAGTCCATGAATATGGAAGGCAGTTTCAGATACGTTGGAAGCGATGTGTTCTTCCATGGAATGAAGGAAGGCGAAGTATCGGATATAAAGATTGCGGAAGGAAAGGAACTTACTGTAAAACTCATAGAGATAAAGGCGCCTGACGTAGAAGGATTTAGAGAAGTGCTTTTCGAGGTAAACGGCAACAGGTCGAACATCAAGGTGTTGGACAAGGATGCAGGCGTTGCGGTAGCCGGACAGTCGGTGGTGTTTGCGGCGGAAGACGACCCATACGAGGTGGGCGCAAATATACCGGGAAAAATAGTGAAGGTATTGGTTGCCGACAAGGATGAAGTGAAGGAAGGCGATCCTATAGCGATTATTGAAGCTATGAAGATGGAAAGCAATATACTCGCAACGGCTAACGGAATCATCGACAAGATCTATGTTGAGGAAGGAAAGGAAGTCAAGGCGAATGAGCTTATAGTGAAGATAAGTTAGGAATAGGATGTGTAATATATGAGTTTTACGCACTTACATGTGCATAGTGAATACAGTTTGTTGGATGGAGCAGCCAGGATACGGGATTTAGTAGCCGAGGCTGCTCGTTTTGGTATGAAAAGCTTGGCGCTCACAGATCACGGCACGATGTTCGGGGTTGTTGAGTTTTATAAGGAATGTAAAAAGCAGGGAATTAAGCCTATAATAGGCTGCGAAGTTTATGTTGCAAGAGGATCTATAGAGGTGCAGGAAAAGTCACCGAATCATCTCATACTTCTTGTAAAAAATGAAGAAGGCTATAAAAATCTCATAAAACTCGTATCTATAGCGAATAAAGAAGGATTTTATTATAAACCGAGGATAGATGAAAATTTAATGGAGCGCTTTTCAAAGGGTTTAATTGCGCTTTCCGCCTGTCCTGCAGGAAGGATTCCGGAACTCATATTAGAAGGGAATTATGAAGAAGCAAAAAAGACGGCCATAAAGTATCGAGATATTTACGGCGAAGGGAATTTTTATCTGGAAATTCAAAATCACGGGCTTGATAAAGAACAGATTATAAACAGGGAACTGACGAAAATGTCTGAGGAAACTGGCATAAAGCTGGTAGCTACAAATGATTCGCACTATGTGAAAAAAGAAGATGCAAAGATGCACGATGTGCTTTTATGCATTAAGACGGGCGCAAGACTTTCGGATGAAGTGAGGATGAAGTTCCCGAGCGATGATTTTTATTTAAAAAGTGAAGATGAGATGAGAATGCTCTTTCCGGGGCAAACAAAAGCAATAGAGAATACCCTGGAAGTAGCAGAAAAATGCAATTTTGACTTTGATTTTAATTCGCAGCATTTGCCGGATTTTGAGGTTCCCGAAGGGGAGACGAAGGAAGGATATTTAAGAAAATTATGCTGCGAGGGGCTTGAAAAAAGATATAAAAACGTTACGCATGAGCTCAGAGAAAGGTTGGAATTTGAACTCGATACTATTCATAATATGGGGTATGACGAGTATTTTCTGATTGTTCATGATTTTATTCATTATGCTAAAACAAGAGGCATCCCCGTAGGCCCCGGCAGGGGCTCCGCTGCGGGCAGTCTGGTTTCCTACTGTCTTGATATAACCTGCGTAGATCCTATCAAATACAACCTGCTTTTTGAGCGGTTTTTAAACCCCGAAAGGGTCAGCATGCCGGATATAGATATAGATTTTTGTAAGGATAGAAGGCAAGAGGTAATAGATTATGTAATCGATAAATATGGAGACGATAGAGTAGCTCAAATCGTTACCTTCGGAACGCTAAAGGCAAAGGCCGCAATAAGGGATGTAGGCCGAATTATGAATGCCGGTTATGGTGAAGTGGATAGGCTTGCAAAGGCCGTGCCTCCGGGACTTGGGGTTACTCTCAGCGATGCACTTAAGGACAGCAACTTCAAGGAATTGTATGAGGAAGGCGAGGACAGCAAGGAAGTAGTGGACATGGCGTTGCAGCTTGAGGGTATGGTTAGGAATGCAGGTACACACGCTGCAGGAGTGGTGATATCAAAGGAGAGCATAGACAGTTACGTTCCGATCTATAAGTCCGACAAAGGCTTCTGCACGCAGATGACCATGACTACAATTGAAGAATTGGGACTTTTAAAGATGGATTTCTTGGGGCTTAAAAATCTTACGGTCATAGAAAATTGCAAAAACATGGTATACAGGAATCATGGAATAAAGATAGATTTCGATGATTCAAACTATGATGACAGCAAGGTGTACGAACTCATTTCTTCAGGAAATACGGAAGGGATATTTCAGCTCGAAAGCGAAGGCATGACTGAATTTATGAAGGATCTAAAGCCCGATTCAATAGAGGATATCATAGCGGGTATATCGCTGTATAGGCCGGGACCCATGGATTCTAAGGATAACTACATCTTCAACAAAAGACATCCTGAGCGGATAAAGTATAAGCATCCTGCCTTAAAGCCCATTCTGTCACTTACATACGGATGCCTTGTATATCAGGAACAGGTAATGCAGATCGTTAGAGAGCTTGCAGGGTATTCTTACGGAAGAGCGGATCTCGTAAGGAGAGCTATGAGTAAAAAAAAGGCGGATGAGATGGCAAAGGAACGGGAGATATTCCTGTTCGGTACGGAGAATGAATATTGGGCGGAAGAAAACGAAAAGAGCTGCAAGATAAGTGATGCACCGGTTACAGATGATGAGGAAGTAGTAGAAGGGTGTGTGAAGAGGGGAATACCTAAGGAAGTCGGTAACGAAATTTTTGATGAGATGGAGAGTTTTGCTTCCTACGCTTTTAACAAATCACATGCAGCAGCCTATGCGGTCATCTCATATCAAACGGCATATCTAAAGGCGCATTATCCCGTGGAGTTTATGGCATCGCTCTTAGCGAGCGCAAGTGGAAATGATGGCAAGATGGCAAGATATATCAAGAATGCTCGAGATATGAATATAGAAATATTGCCGCCGGATGTGAATAAGAGCGGCGTTACGTTTGAAGCAAGGGGGAATGAAATTTTATTTGGGATTGCAGATGTAAAAAATGTGGGAGATAGTGCTGCGGAGCATATTGTAAAGGTGAGAGAAAACAGAGGAGTTATATACAATAATCTGTATGCCTTCGTACAGGATATGGATATCTCAAAGGTGAATAAAAGCGTACTTGAGAATTTGATTCGTGCAGGTGCGTTTAGAGATTTTGAAGGGACCATGGCCGCCAACTTATCTATTTACAATGATGCCTTGGAACAGAAGAAAAAAAGCAATAAAGGCATTACGGCCGATCAAATGAGTTTATTCGAAGAGGGTGAGATAGAGGGAGAGCAGTTTTCTCAGAAAATCCCAAATATTCCGGAGTTTAAAGATGCTCAGAAAATGAAATTCGAGAAGGAGGCTCTGGGCATGTATTTAACCACGCATCCCATGAAGGAGTATGAACAATATCTTGAGGGAAGGATTACCGACGTCTTAGGAAATATCAATCCTGAGGCCGGCAGCGACGATGAGGAAGATGTAGCGAGCAAATCGTCAGCTTATAGGGAAGGACAGAGAGTGAAGCTTGCGGGGCTGATTACAACCGTCAAGACCATCGTTACAAAAAAGGGTGAGATGATGGCATTCGCAAATCTTGAAGATATGACGGGAAGGACGGAGATGGTAATTTTTCCGTCGATCTATGAAAAATACAGGAGAATCTTGGATGAAGACATGGTCATTATCGCAGAAGGCAAGTTGTCTTCAAGAGATGGCGTGGAGTACAATCTTTTGGTTAGCGATATAATTCTTCCAAGTGAAGAAAAAGCGCCGGAGGATATGGTAGTCAAGCTCAGGCTCCTTGAAAAATTGAATTCTGAAGAGGCGAATAAAAAAATAGAGTTTTTAAAATCTCTTGAATCGGAGGGGATGGAGATTATGAAAATTTTGGTATACATAGAAGGTAGGGCATATAAGATGAATATAAAAGGAGTTTCTCTTACGACTGAAATGGAAAATGATTTTAAAAATATCTTCGGAGAAGAAAATGTCAAAGTGGTAAGGGCGGAGACAGATGCATAGAGATAGAGTGATATTGCACTGTGATATGAATTCTTATTTTGTTTCCGTGGAGCTTTTAAAACATCCGGAGCTTAAGGATCTTCCGGTAGCTGTGGCGGGCAACCCCAAGAATAGGCATGGCATCATTCTCGCTAAGAATGAAATCGCAAAAAAGCATGGCATAAAAACGGGCGAGACCATATGGGCGGCAAAAAACAAGTGCAAGGATTTGGAACTTTTGAGCCCGCATTATGATGAATATATCAAGTATCACAAGCTTTTCAACGATATTTTTTACAGGTATTCGGACAGAATAGAAAAGTTCAGCGTAGATGAATCGTGGATAGATGTCACGGAGAGCAGAAAGTTGTTCGGAACGGGTAAAGAAATCGCAGATAAGATAAGAGGCGAAGTAAGGGAGGAGCTCGGAATAACGCTTTCCGCAGGAGTGAGCTTTAATAAGGTGTTTGCAAAAATGGGTAGCGAATATAAAAAGCCCGATGCTACCACGGTAATAAGCCGAGAAAATTATAAAGAGATATTATGGCCTTTGCCTGTTTCTGAGTTTTTCATGGTGGGAAAGAAAACGGCAAAGCTATTGAACTCTTATGGCATATATACAATAGAAGATTTAGCTAAGACAGAGCCGCAGCTTCTTAAATCAGATCTCGGCATAAAGATTTATGAGCTTATAGACAGTGCGAATGGTAAATCGAGCGATGCAGTAAGGCGGTATAAGGAAAATGAGGATCCCATGAGTATCGGGCATGGCAAGACATTTAAAGAGGACCTGGTTACGAGCACTCAGATAAAAAAAGAAGCTTGGAATCTCAGCGAAATGGTTGCCAAAAGGCTTAGAAGCCATAATTTGTTTGCAGGCGGTGTAAAAGTCGTTATAAAGGACAGCGATTTTAAAACATACTCTAAGCAAAAGAAATTAAGGCTTCCGACAGATGTGACCGGACATATAGCAGCAGAAGCATTTTCACTTATAAAGACAAGTTGGGATTTTTCAAAAAAGCTAAGAGCGATGAGCATAACGGGAATAGATTTACGTTCAGACTCTAAGGATGCGGGCAGTCAATATAGCATATTTTCACAGGGTGAGCAGGAAGAGGTAAAGGAGCGAGAGGTGGACAAGGTCATGGATGAAATAAAACAAAAATTCGGCGATCAAAGTATAGGCTACGGTGTAAAAACACAAGGAGAGATTGACAAACGGAGCTTGAAATAATTCAATTAGTTTTGTATTTATTTTGGAAATGATAGGTCTCAGGCGTGGAGATGAAGACATTGCGACGAGGCTCAAGGAGGGAAGTTAATTTCTAATGCGGTACAAGCCCGCGCTGTAGTTAAAACCATTGAGGAACTTGAGGATATGTTAAAGTGAAAGTAACCTTTGCGGAAAATGCTTTAGTTGAATATATTTCTTGGCAACAGGAAGATAAAAAGACACTTAAACGCATCAATCAGCTCATACAGGATATTCAAAGAAACGGGTTTATGTTTGAATTTAGAAAAAACAAACATTTTTTTGAAATAGTATTGACAAGCCAAAAATAGTTTGATATTATGAACCTGAAGGTTGGCGAATGCTAGCTAAGTTTTAATGTTATAAAGGAGGCAAAGAATGAGGAAATTTAAAAAGACAGCAAATTAGTAGTTGGTTTGGCAACACCGGCAGCTGTTAATGCAGCAAGTAAAACTGTACGGTACAAAGGAGTTGCTGTATATTGGGAATATGGCAGGACACTATCACAATTTTGGAGTTATTCGCGAGTAGGGACACATAGATTCAAAAAAAGAGCAAGAGCAAATGGAGCGTCTTCCGGCTGGAAAAAAGCTAAAGCCCCGGATGCGTATGTTGAAAAATTTATTGGAACTGGCACTGCAAGATGTTATTGGGATTGTAGGTAATTACTTATTAAGATGTACCGAGGTTAATGGCAGTGAAAAAATTTTTATGTAGAAATCTTATGGCTATTGTGACAGTAGTCCTTGTTTTATCGCAAGGACTACTGTTTTCATTTGTATATATGTCGAAACAAGCTCAAGCATATACAACAGAAGTAGAACAAACGGCATTTGAAAAGGGTCAGAAATTTACAATAGCAAATATACCGCAACAAAAAAAGCAAATGGTTAAATCCAAGTTGTTTTCGCTTGTGCATAAAAACAATTTAGCAATTTTAAGGATATCTTCTTTATCAAATGATAGAGGAATACAGGTATCAATATATGGCGAAATACAGAGGAATGCCGACAACTTTGATTATGAATTTTTCGGGGAAAATATATTTAACACCGGGGAATTGCAAAAATTATTAAAAAGCAAAAATGACGATGCAACGTTAGGGCTGGATCAAGGATCAGTAAATATGCTGAATGATTTGTCACATTTTAAATATGGCGGCAAGGTTGTTATAAATAAATTAGCTACGGTTTTAGAGGATGATGAAAAAGTTGAGGGCAGATATATAGTATTGGGGCTCAAAAATGATAGGAAGAAGAATATATTTTTTGATGAATTAGCAAAAGAGACAGGTATTGATAAGAAAATACTGTCAGGTTGGAAAGAAGAATATACTACTAATTGGGGAAACGAAGTAGCTTTTCCGGCACTGGTTGCTATTTTTGAAATACTTTTGCTTATTCTTGTTAGTTTGCTAACTATAAAAGAGTTAAACAAAATGGGGAATTTGTTGCTTCAAGGATGGTCAAGGAAGGATTTTGCACTTAAAATATATTCTCCTGTTTTAACTGCAGGCTTCATCTCTATATTTTTGTTTGTGGGATATGGGATTATTTTTACAGAAGGGTCTTTTATTTCCCCTATGTTTTTCAGCACTATGCTTTTTGTAGGATTGTTAAATTTCATATTGGTTTGCGTGATTGTTTTGATAGCTTCAGCGTTTGTTTTTACGATATCACCTATAAATGCTATACGTAATCGGATTTCTAAAAAAGGCATCATGATAGCAATGAGCGTTTTGTTTTTACTCGGTAATGTAGGTCTTGTGGGAGCAGGAGTTGTTATAGACGGGCCGATGAAGGAAGTATCTAAAAATGAGAAAATACGGCAAGCGTGGGAAGCTGTAAGGGATATCCATATTCTTTCAGACACCGAGCAAGGTGGTGATGAGTTGTCGTTGCAGGGGAATTCTAATAAATTGGCTGAAGATATGTACAAATGGTATAAGTCGATCGCAGGCAAAGATGGGGTATACATAGTCAGTTCGGAAATTTATGATAACAAAACTTTGAGAAAAAACAGACAATCCGGTGAGGTAAAATACGTACCTAACAACCCTTATTGTGAATTTGTATTATCTCCTAATTATCTAAAGGATACAGGCAACAATGTAGATCCATCGTTGGTGAAAAAGGCAAATGAAGGTACTAGAGTTTATCTTGTTTCAAGCAGTATAAATAAACAAGATAGAGAACTTATTAAAAAGAGCATTAGAGAAGAAGATGTAGATAAAGAGAATCCTAAAAAAATAGAATTTGTAGAACATACATTTGAAAAGAAGCTGTTTACATGGAATGCAGATTCAGATTATGAAAGCTATACGGATAAAGCCGTGGTTCTTTTATCGACACCGAATAACATGATATTTATGGAAAAAGGCAGCTTGTTTGCATCGGGACTAAAAAATTCATATTTAAAATTTACGAAAGAGGCAAAACAAAAGTATATAAATGATAGTAATCTAAAAAAGTATGAGTTACTTGATAATAAGCTTACATTTAAGTCTGTCAGTGAACACGTTGACGGCGTTCAAAAAAAATTGTCTGAAACTATACAACTATTTACTTTTGGTATTATATTGTTGATGGTCAGCATCTTGATTTTCTTAGCAATAATAATTTCATTGTATAAGGTAACCTTTGAAGAGGAAATAATAATAAAAAGATTTATGGGGTATAACAGAGCACGTATTTATTCACCTATCGTGATATTGTGCATTCTGGTGTTAGTTTTGGATTTTGTAGCAAGCCAAGTGATTAGATGTAGGATTAGTAGTTTGATGGTGCTTATTATGGGTATATTGGAAATCATATTGTTTTACATAGCCATTGAAAAAGGTGCGTATAAGCGTATAGTCAGTTTTTTGAAATCGTAAGAATAGGGTGTCGTATGAATAAAATTGAATTTATAAACGTAAGGAAAAGTTATGGGCATAGAGATGTTATTAAGGGCGTCAGTTTTTCAATTAAGGAAAAAGAAATAGTATCTATAATAGGGCCGTCCGGAAGCGGTAAATCTACGCTTTTAAATATGCTTGGAATGTTAGAAGTGATTGACGGAGGTAAGATATTAATAGACGGTGAGGAACTTCCAAAGATAAATAGTAAAAAGGCGACACAATTAAGGCGAAATAAGATAAATTATTTATTTCAATCCTTTGCACTTATATCAAACGAAACCGTGGAGAAAAATTTGCTTATTGCAATGAATTATGTGAAATCTTCTAAAAAGGAAAAAGAAAAACGTATTAATGAAGTCCTTAAAAAACTTGGGATTTTAGGTTTAAAAAAGATGCCATGCAACACCTTGTCAGGAGGGGAGCAGCAACGTGTGGCACTCGCAAGATGTATATTAAAGCCGGGCGATATCGTGCTTGCGGATGAGCCGACAGGGTCACTTGATCCTAGGATGAGTGATACGGTGTTTGCAATGCTTAAGGATCTGAGAAACAGTTTTGGAAAAACTATTCTGATAGTGACTCACGATATGAATCTGGCAGCTCAAACAGACAGACAATTAAAACTAAAGACGCAAATTTAGTTAAATTAAAGGGAGCCGGATACAATTTTTAAAACGGGAAATTTCCATTTGTGAGATATTAGGACATATCATTTCCGGTTCAGAGAAAAAACAAATATGCTTTAGAGTTATATTGACAAATTAAAAAGAGTTTGATATCATGAACCGGGTTAGCGAATGCTAGCCTGGTTTTAAAATTACAAAGGAAGTAATAAATGAAAAAGTTAATGACACTGATGTTATCAGTATTGCAAGGGGGATCATGAAAAAAGCATTCATAATTTTTGCGGCTTTGTTTGTAGCATATGCATCTATAGGATATTTTTTTGCGATTGATAAATCTTTTCGAAATGAACTTATAACAAAATTTGGGAATAGCGCGTATATAACTGCTAAACCTGCGAACATAAAAAAGGGCAAGAAGCTTTTACAAAAAACTGCTAAGGATTGCAATGTAAATTTTGCAAAAGAAGAGATAATACCTACCAATGGTATTACAGCAAAACAAAAAATAAATATTTATCTTCATTTATCGGATGCTAAACGATTTGAAGAAAAAAACAGCAATATCAGGGTTTTTAAAAATAAAGACGGAGCCTTGAATCAATTTGCAGGGATTAAAAAAATTAGTTTGCTGACGACTAAAAAAATAAAGTTTATTTCGTATGATTCCATAAACAACAATGCCTTTGTTGGTGATTATAGAATTAGCGGGAGTAAGACTAATATTGATAAATTTGTTAACAGGCTTAATTCCGGTAAAGCGCAGATTCAGGCTAAATTGATTAAAGACCCGTACGGAACCAGAGACGTCAGTAACGAAGAATATCTGGTATTTTGGGTGCTCTATGCCATTCTTCTTGCCATTGTAATATTCAGCGTAGGAATGAGTGCGAAGACAATGCTGAAAGAAGCTAGCGTGGTCGTTATGCTCGGGCATAGCAAAAATGAATTTTGCGTAAAAAATGCTTTGAAATCATTTTTGTTATTTGGAATAATTTCATTTGTTTTAGTCAATATAATTATAGCTACCATCATTATGCCAAGTTCTCTTGCTACATATATTAGTGCCGTCACAAGGATCTATATTTTTAATTTTGCGTATGCAGTGGCAATATTAGTATTGCAGATAATTGTGTCGTATGTTGTTTTTTCTAAAATCAAACCGATCTATGCGCTGAAGGGTTATGCAGGAAAGAAAAGCAAGCTGATAGTGGCTCTTAGAGCAGTCACTATTGCGATTGCGATGTGCTTATTATCCGCATCTATCTTCCATACATATCACTATGTGAAATTACAACCGGAACTAAAAAAATGGGAAAAATCTAAAAACTATGTGAATATTGGAATGACATGGTCACATGCAATAGATGAAGGGAAAGGCAAAATCAAAGATGATGTTCCAAAGAAGATTGATACAATATGGGATAAATTAGATGAACGTGGAGCTCTGTTATTTAAACTAAATATCAATGATTCTGACGGGCAAACAAGAGAAGAAGTTAAGAAAATAATAGATCAGGGAGAAGAACCTTTTGGAGGTGACTATGCGTACATCAATCATAATTATTTAAAGTATGCGAATATACTTGGGAAAAACGGAAACCCGTTAAATATTCCATCTGTAAAGAAAAATGAATGGATTGTGCTGGTACCCAACGGCGTTACCGTTTCTAAAGGAGATAAGTATTTAATTCATGATGCTCATGTGTACGAGATAAAGGATAAGAAGAAAAATGTTAGGGAAAAGTATGTTAGGATTCGGGACTCACAGGCATTGTTCACATTTGACAGCATGCAAAGAATAGATGCACCCGACATTGCAAACTTTCCGTTAATTTTAGTTAACGGAAAGGATTTATCGCCGTACGCCTCAATAAAAGAATCGTCGTTATTAAATGGTAATTTTCACCCTAAGGTGAAAAATTATGAAAATGCATATAATGAGGTTTCGCCTATTATTAATAAGGCTCATGCACAATCAAATGTCTTATTTGTCTCATCGGTGTATAGCGAGGTTGCGGATAATTTAAGAGAAATAAGATCCATGGCTATAGTGAATACGATTGCTTTTCTTTTGGCGTTAATTATATTGGCTGCCATTATTAAGCTTGACTTAGAGACGTATTTTATAGAGCATGGTAGAAGAATTGACGTTTCCAGATTGTTTGGCTACAACTTTTTTGGAATTCACAGTGGCAAAATATATAGTGACTATTATATTTATTTGGCTAGTGTCATTATTTATGTTGGATTGATAATAGTATCAGAGAAGATGGTTAATGCAGATTTATTCCGCCCGATCGAAGGATGGGGTAGTAGAAGTATAGGCGTTTGTTTTGGTGTTGCGATAATTTCAATGATAGTTACACATGTTTTTGAGCTCATAGGCCTTAAACGTGGTGACAAGGAGATAGTTACAAGACTTAAAGAATGAGTTTAGTAGAGATAAGGATATTGCGACGAGGCTTAAGGAGGGAAGTTGATGAGTAACGAAGCGCAGATTTCACTTAAGAATGTGAACAAGAGTTTTGGGGCGCACCATGTGCTGAATGATGTGAATATAGATATAAACAAAGGAGACTTTATATGTATCTTCGGCAAGAGTGGCGGTGGTAAAACTACACTTTTGAATATCTTGGGTACATTGGAAACATACGACAATGGAGAGATGCGCTCTTTCGAAAAGCTGGATCCTATAAAGAAGAAGAAGGAGTGTGAGCTTTTAAGAAGAAATAACATTGCTTATCTCTTTCAAAACTTTGCACTTGTAGAGAAGATGACGGTAGAGGATAATATGAAGCTTGCCGTGAAGTACAACAAGGCAAAGAATAAAAAGGAGCTCATTCAAAATGCTCTTGATAAGATGGGAGTAGGCGATAAGCTTAAGTCTAAAGTATACGAGCTTTCGGGTGGAGAGCAGCAGAGGGTGGCGATAGCTAGAAATATGGTCAAGCCTTTTGATATAATGTTAGCTGACGAACCTACAGGATCGCTCGATGACGAGAACAAGTCTATCGTTATAGATACCTTGCTGGCTTTGAATAAGGAAGGTAAAACGATTGTAGTGGTGAGTCACGACAAGGACTTTAAGAAGATTGCGAGCAAGAGTTATTTGATATCGGAAGGCAAATTGGAGGTTTTAAATGAAGCGTAAACATGTCATAGGGATAATAGTTATAGTGTTATTGGTAGCTGCGGTTTTTGCGGGGCGATATATATACAAGGAACGTTATTCCGATGAAATGAAAAAGTCTCTCGTTATAACAAATGGAGCAACCACGAAATTTAAAGCCATAGGCATAGCTTGGAAGAATAATGTTGTACTGCAGAAGACAAATAAAAAAGACTACTTCATACCTAAGATACTCGAAATAGAAGAAAGCAAGGTAAGGCTTGTAGCTCTTACAGAAGATAATAAATTGCTCAAGTCGGATGAATTCCTATTTGAACAAAAGCTTGTAGATCCTGATAAACCCAGAGAGGTCACTATAAAAAATGTAATGAATCAAAAATTGATCTTAAATGTTGTCACAGGGAAGAGTGATATCAAAGTTCTTAAGATGCCTAAAGAATATAAGTGGGAATATACAGATAGGATAACCGGTGGTAACCAGTTTATTAAAGTTCTTTTCAAAGCCAAAACCAAATATGCATATGAAGTTACGCTTCATGGAAAAGGCGGTAAATATGGCGGTTCAGGTGAAACAAAAGGTGGTAGAGCGGCTAAAGCCGAGTGGGATCAGCCTGCTGATAATCTGCAGAACAGTTGGGTACGACTTATAAAAAAATAGCAAGATTATATTTTAGTATTTTTAAAATTTGCTATTTATGCATTGCTATTTGCAATGGCGCTTTTCGGAGAATAAAATTCGTAGTTTTTGATTCCGTCATAAACATTGAAAATAAAAACAACCCGATGCGGGTTGTTTTTTCGATCTTGAATGTACGGCAAAAAAGAATATAATAAGAAGAGTTGGGTAAAACATGATAAAAATTGGGTTTTAATGGGATGGTTAAATTTACAATAACGGAAAATGATGCGGGGCAGCGGTTAGACAGGTTTTTTAAGAAGTATTATTGCAATGCGAGCCTGGCATACATATATAAGCTGATAAGAAAGGATGTGAAGGTAAACGGCAAGAAGTGCAAGCAGAACTTTTTGCTGAATGCCGGTGATGCAGTGCATATATACATCTCGGATGATGAGCATAAGAGGATGATTTTAAAGGACAAGGGGGTGCAGATAAAACCTTCGTTTAAAATTATTTTTGAAGATGACAACTTATTGGTTGTATACAAAAGGGCAGGGTTACTTACACACGGGAGTAGCACGGAAAAAAAGAGGACGCTACTAAATGAAGTGAAAACCTATCTTATTCAGAAGGGCGAATATGATCCCGGCTTTGAAAAAACCTTTTCGCTTGCAACATCAAACAGGCTGGATAGAAGTACCGAGGGACTTATAGCCATCGCAAAAAATGCTGCAAGTCAGAGGGAGCTTAATGCGGCCTTCAAAGAAGGTCGTATTGAGAGGTATTATGTAGCGGAAGTTGTCGGTGAAGTACGGGGTGATGTCACTATAGATTATCCATTATATAAATCCGCAAAAAACAATACGGTTTTTGCAGATAAAGATGGCAGCGTACCTCCGGATGTTACCAAGGAAGCAATTACGAAGGTACATCCGATACGTGTAAATAGAAT
>ERZ772920.1177-NODE-1177-length-13753-cov-4.257994_pt1 | contig 13753 bp, 11 predicted proteins | sample MGYA00511469_ERZ772920 | MGnify/ENA primary metagenome ERZ772920 (study PRJEB29015, sample SAMEA2738069) | human oral metagenome | biome: human oral; feature: human-associated habitat; material: saliva | place: China | collected 2216 ... | reverse complement strand
CCTGTCCATCTCCGCCATCGATTTGTCGGTTTCCCGAGCCATCATCCATTTTATTATTATAACAAATGTAGGGCAAAAAGCATTGATACGGCAGATATTCATACTTTTGCCCGTGAAGGAGTGAGCGCACTCGGCTCTCTCGAAAAAATAGAGATATACCCATCGATATGCTCAACGATATTCAGAGAAGTGAAGCGAAGAAAGCCACCGAAGTCATGCGCAAAGGCGGCATCATCCTTTACCCGACAGATACTATTTGGGGAATAGGCTGCGATGCCACGAACGAGGAAGCCGTCCGGCGGATTTACCGGCTGAAAGAAAGAGCGGACAGCAAGAGCATGCTCGTCCTCATCGATTCGGAAGCGAAGCTCCAAGGCCTCATGGACGAAGTGCCGGAGTTGGCCTGGGATCTGATCGAGCTGACGACCAAACCGCTGACCATCATCTATCCTCAGGCCAAAGGCGTGGCGCCGGCACTCATCGCTTCGGACGGATCGCTGGGCATTCGCCTGACGCGTGAAACCTTCTCTGCCGAGCTATGCAGACTGATGCGCGTCCCCATAGTCTCCACGTCGGCCAATATCAGCGGCCAACCCCCGGCACGGACTTTCGGCGAGATCGCTCCGGCCATCTTAGACGGTGTGGATTATATAGTGGAGTGCCGGCGCGAAGAGCCGGCCGGTCAGGCCTCTTCGATCATTCGACTCGGCACAAGGGGAGAAGTGGAGGTGATCCGCCAATGACACGTATGCAGCTACACCGCCTGCGCTATCTGCTGGCAGATGTCTTCGGTATTGTGGCTTCCTATTTGAGCTACAATACGCTGCGTTACCTCACGGAAGAGCAAGAGCGCATATACTCCACTCTGTCCGAATATCTCTTCAATGCCAAGAGCCTGTGGGTGGGGATCCTCTATCTGCTTTTCTGGCTCTCTCTCTTCGCCCTCTCGGGATACTACAACAAACCCATAGCCAAAAGCCGAATATCCGAACTGCTGACGACCGTGGCGTCGGTGCTGGTCGGATCCGTCGTCGTATTTCTGCTGCTCGTGGTGGACGACATCGTACACGACACGGCACTCTACCTGCGGCTCTTCTTTATGATGGTGGCGACTGTGTTGCCTTGGGTATATTTCCCCCGTCTATGGGTGACGACCTTCGGCATCAAAGAGCGAAAAAAGACAAAGGGTTATCATCGAGTGCTGCTCATCGGGAGCGGCACGATAGCCGAAGAGACGGCTTCATGGCTGAAGTCCGTAAACGACATGGCCACCACGCGGCTCCACTTCGTCCCTCCGACGATGAGAGAGGGATTCGAGCAGTCGCTCAAGTCCTTCGCCACGCTTGTCGCCGAAGCGGTGCAAGAGAGCAAGCCCCATCAGATCATCCTCGCCGTGGATTGCCCCGATGCCAGCTTCATCAGTCTGCTCCTTTACCAGCTCTATCCCTTCCACATGCCGGTATGCGTGCCGATGCGCAGCATGCTTTTCGCCGGAGCCAAAGTAAATGTACAAGGGATGAAAGGAGAGCCTATGGTGGACATGACGGCCACCAACATGAGCGAATGCGCCAAGAGCATCAAGTGGTTCGCCGACCGGTTGTTCTCCCTTTTGATGTTGATTCTGCTGATTCCGGTCTATGCCGTGATCGCCGTTCTGGTCAAGCGTTCGTCGAGAGGCCCCGTCTTCTTCGGACAGGAGCGTATCGGACTTCACGGCCGGCCGTTTACGATCTATAAGTTTCGCACCATGTATCTCGATGCCGAGAAGGACGGCCCGAGTCTCAGCTTCGATGGCGATTCGCGGGTCACACCCATCGGGCGCATCTTGCGCAAATACCGGATGGACGAATTGCCTCAGTTCTGGAATGTGCTTCGGGGCGATATGAGCTTCGTGGGGCCGCGCCCCGAACGGGCTTTCTACATCCGGCAACTCGTGGAGCGTGCTCCCTACTACTATCTGCTGCACAATGTCCGTCCGGGCATCACCTCCTGGGGCATGGTACGATACGGCTATGCTTCCACTCCGGATGAAATGCTGGAACGCCTGCAATACGATTTTCTGTACTACGAGAATATGAGCCTCAGGCTGGATATAGAAGTACTGTTATATACTTGCCAAACGATTTTTAAAGGATTGGGGAAATGAAGGATAAGGAAACGAGTCGCTACGGGTGGTTCTTGCACTTCCTCCTTTGGCGCGAAAGGCACATAAACGAAAGGCTTTTTCTCATCATCTTGAGCCTCATCATCGGTATCCTCTCGGCTTTTGCCGCCGTTCTGCTCAAGAATACGATACACATCATCCAGCACTTCGCATTCGACCGCATTCGCGAAACGAGCTATCTCTATCTCATTTTCCCCGTCGTGGGTATTTTGATCACGTGGCTATTTGTACGCTACGTGGTTCGGGACGACATCGGCCACGGGGTGACGAAGATTCTGTTTGCGATCTCTCAGCGCAAAAGCCGCATCAAGCCGCACAATATGTGGAGCTCGCTTGCAGCCAGTTCCATTACGATCGGCTTCGGCGGATCGGTCGGAGCCGAATCCCCCATCGTACTGACGGGGGCTGCCATCGGCTCCAACCTCGGCCGGCTCTTCCGCATGGAGCAGAAGACGCTGATGCTCCTCGTGGGGTGTGGGGCCGCAGGTGCCATTTCGGGGATCTTCAAGGCTCCGATCACGGGGTTGGTATTCGTCATCGAAGTCCTCCTGCTGGATCTGACCATGTCGTCCGTGCTGCCACTGCTGATCAGCTCGGTCAGTGCCGCCGCCGTATCCTATATTATCACGGGGCAGGGAGCCATGTTCAGCTTTACGCTCAACGATCCTTTTTCGATGGATCGCATCCCCTATGCTCTGCTACTGGGTGTATTCTGCGGACTGGTATCTTTCTACTTCTCCAAGGTCATGTTCGTCTTCGAGAGCAAACTCAAGAACTTCCCTCACTATCGCCAACGCTACCTCATATCGGCCTTTATCCTCTGCGGTCTGATCTTCCTTTTCCCTCCGCTATACGGTGAGGGCTACGATACGATCAACGCCCTGCTCGGCGGCCAGTACAGCTCTTTGATGGATGGCAGCCTGTTCGAGCCGTATTCCAATTCCTATTGGGTGCTGTTCGTTTTCCTCGGATTTATCATCATCACGAAGGTGTTCGCTTCCGTAGCCACCAATTCGGGCGGAGGCTGCGGCGGACTTTTCGCACCCAGTCTGTTCATGGGAGCACTGAGCGGATTCATCTTTGCCTATGCGCTGAACTTCTTTCCCTTCATCGAAGTCTATCTGCCACAGAAAAACTTTGCTCTCCTCGGCATGGCCGGAGTGATGGCCGCGGTCATGCATGCGCCGCTGACAGGTATTTTCCTGATCGCCGAGCTGACCGGCGGATACAATCTTTTCCTTCCGCTCATGCTCGTGAGTACGAGTTCGTACGCCACCATCCGCCTTTTCATGCCGCACAGCATCTATTCGCTCCGTTTGGCACAGAAAGGAAAGCTGCTGACGCATCAGAAAGACAAGGCCGTGCTGACGCTTATGACGTTGGATGCAGTGATAGAAAAGGATTTCGAACCGGTGAGACCCGATATGACTCTGGGAGATGTCGTACACGTGTTCGGTATCAGCCATCGCAATGTCTTTCCCGTCCTGGACGAGAACAACCTGCTGATGGGACTGGTACTGCTGGACAATATCCGCAATATCATGTTCCGGCCGGAGCTGTATGAGAGATTCAAGGTCAGCCGCTTCATGGTTTCTCCTCCGGCCAAAATAGTCAATACGATGTCCATGGAGACCATCATGCGGATCTTCGACGACACCAAGGCTTGGAACCTGCCTGTCATCGACGAGCAGGGATGTTATCTCGGATTCGTATCCAAATCCAAGATCTTCAACTCTTACAGGGAGGTATTGGTGGAGACGTTCTCCGGCGATTGAGCTTCCGTACTTTTCCCCCTTCGCTCCTGCCCGGCGGCGGATCCGTGTATCGTAAGCTGCGGGAACGGGAATGCTATACCCTGACGATTGAATTCGCTATAGATTCGTTCGTTTATATCCCAGTAAACATTCCACAGGTCGTCCGTCGCGCACCACGCACGTGCCATCACCCTCACAGAGCTGTCGGCCAATTCCTTCAAGACCACGGTGGGGAGGGGGTCTTTGATAATACGCGGTTCCTCCTCGATCAGACGCAGCAGCAGCGTTTTCACCCGATCGAAGTCCTCGTTGTATTCGATCCCGATGATCCATTCGTTCCGACGCACCGCCATGCGGCTGTAGTTGATGATCACATTGCTGCTGAGTAAGCCATTGGGGATGAAGATGTACTTGTTCTCGAACGTCATTACCGTAGTGTGGAAAAGCGTCACGCCATCCACGACCCCTTCCACATTGTTGGAGACGATGTAGTCCCCCACTTTGAACGGTTTGGTCAGCAGCACGATCAGACCGCCGGCCAGATTCTGAAGCTGTCCGCTCAGACCCATCCCGACAGCCACACCCACCGAAGCCAGCAAGGCCGCGAGCGAAACCGGTTGGAAACCCAATGTGGAGATAATGATGACGATCAGCAGCACAAAGCCCCCGATATTGGCAAAGGAGCGAAGGAAAGTACGCGCTGCCGGCTCGAACGAACGACGAACCATGATCCGATCGAGCCACTTGACAAGAGCATTCAGCAGCAGCTTGCCCAGATAGAAAGCCACAAGGGCGATGAGCACCTTGATACCGAAGCTCAACGCCTTGCCGCCCCACTGCGTGAGCAGCTCCGTCCATTGCGAAGGCTTGATGTCTTTGATTTGCTTGAGTGCTTCGGGCGAAACGACTTCTGCTATTTTATTGACTTTAGTTGTATCAACGGGAAGATTTTGCAGTGGGAAAAAGATTTTCAGACCCATACGATTCGTTACTTTTATGTCGTTAATAGAGGCGGAAAGGCCGGCCGAGACGCTGTCGGCCGGTATGCTTTCCGCACTGTCACGGACAAAAATATAGAAATTATGACGGATAGATTCCTGCGCATCCTTCGGCTCTCGGCCCTTTGCCTGCTCTTTTCGGCCCTTCTGCCGCCACTCTTCGGACAGCCAACCACCGCCCGACAGGACAGCCTGCCGGCAGACTACACACGGCTCATCGACCGCTCCTTCGAAGCCCTCGGACAGGGCAACCTCGAGCTGGCCGAGCAAGCACTCCGTCAGGCCATCAAAGCCTATCCCGACCTGCCCTCCGGCTATGCCCTGATGAACAACCTCGGTGCCATCCAGCAGAGACAGGGCAAGCCGGAAGAAGCGCTGCTCACCTACAGCGCAGCCCTGCAAAAGCTCCCCGACGACAAGCTCCTGCGCACGAACAGAGCCATGCTCCTGACCGAAATGGGACGAACGGACGAAGCCATATTCGACTACAACGAACTGCTCAGGGCAGAGCCGGACAACGAGATCTTCCACTACGGCAGAGCCATGCTCTACCTGGCCAAAGGAATGTACGGCGATGCCGAGTCGGATCTGGAAGAAATCCTGCGCATCAATGACTCCTCGCTCAAAGCCCGTCTCGGCATCGCCCTGGTGGCAACGATGAAAGGTGAATACGACAAAGCCGAACGGCTCTACAACTACGTGATAGACAAACTCCCGAAAAACGCCGCAGCCTACGAAGGGCGCGCCCGCCTCTTCCTGAACAAGGGAATGAAAGGCTACGCCCTGCGCGACATCAACAAAGCCTTCGAATACGCCACACCGCCTGTCGCCTCCCTCTTCGTGCTGCGAGGCGAGATCAACGCCGCCATAGGCGACAAGAAAGCGGCGGCCGACGATTACGCCGCGGCCGAGAGTCGCGGCTATAGCAAGGAGAGCCTCGACCTCCTACGCGCAGCCCTCCGCAAACAGTAAAAGAAAAAGCCGGAAAGACAAGAAGCCCGCGAATCCGATTCGGACACTCACGGGCTTCTCTCTTTTGCACTCGATAATGCACGGTTTGCCTTCTGCTATCTCTTCTCGAACTTGGCCGAGTAGCTGCCGATGCGCAGCATATAGACGCCCGCGGGCAGTGAGGCAATGTCGATGCACAGCTTCTCGCTATCCACCATCCGAGCCGATACCCGACGACCATGCATATCATATACCGCAGCCTGCTCGCCCACCCATGCGGACAGGGCTTCCACATGCAGCTCCGTCGTGGCAGGGTTGGGATACACTTTCATCCTATGCTGTAGGATGTCTTGCGTGCCCGAACCCAGTGAAATACGAGAATAGATAAAAAAATTGGCGTCCATCGAACGAGCCGGAATATCAGAAAGCGGGACAAAAGGCATCGGAGCAGCACCGGGAAGATAGCTCCCGACCAGATCGCCCTTGCCTTTCATCGCAGGGCCGTCATCCAGTCCGAAACCTACGGCATGCCCCTCTTGCGTCTCCACGCGGCAGCCGATATAGAGAGCTTTCCCGGCAGGAATCACAAAGGGCGTTTCCAGTTCGGCAAGGTACATCGGCTCATCGTAATAGTTTTCCTCGCCGTCCACTCCATAGCCATAGCTCAAATCCTCCTTGTGGATCGTGGGCAGAGCCTGCTCGTACAGGACTTCTGTCTGTTCCTTATTGCCCCATATACAGATGTAGAACTTGCTGGCTGCCACCTGCTCATAGTTCTTCTCATCTGCTGTAGGGTGGAAGTCTATTCTATTGATCGTATAGCCCACATAAGGCAACAGATCCTGCACATCGAAGAAGGAAGCGCAGGCCATGGTCATTCCATTAAATGGAGTCAAAAAAGAATTATAAATAAGCAAAATGCCCTCATCGCTTTCCGGTTCTTCCGGCAACGCCCACGTAAGGATGTGTTCGTCTTTAGACTTGTCATTTCCTTTGGGAACTTGGGCGAATGCCATCGAGCCAAACACGAGAATGCTCGCAAGGAGCATAAGAAATCTTTGGTTTTTCATTTTCATCGAAATTATTTTTTGTTGCATTTGCATATATTTCTTTTGATTCATGCGCTGCAAAGGTAGCAGCAATAAGAAGAAAAGCGAATAAAATCAGTATAAACGAATTGAAGCCGAACAGGAGGAATAAACAACGGCCGAATCTTCGGATTTCTTTACTTTCCCGATATAGGAAGTATCCGTACCTTCGTGCTCGGCTGTGGCGACAGCCCATGCAGCGAATTAAGAAACGATTGTAGGCTGTTTCTTGCTCCCTGCACGATGTAGGAAGCCGTTGTCACGTGACAATCACTCCGTGCATGATGCAGGAAGCCGTTGTCACGTGACAATCACTCCGTGCACGATGCAGGAAGCCGTCGTCACGTGACAATCACGTCCTGCACGATGCAGGAAACGATTGTCAGCCGACAATCGTTTCGCGCACGGCTGTTTTGACCTTTCGTCGCCTGACAATGCTTATATAAAAGCTGTTTCAGGGGGCAGTGTCACTTGACACTGCTACCAATAACAGATTAATAATCAATCAAATACAACAAAAAAAGAAAAAACAAATGACTGTAGAAAATTTGCGTCTGCAGCGGCTCCAAAATTTGGAGCACTACCGTTTTGCCAAGAATGTGCTGACGCTCTGTCGCACGGCAAATATCGCTAAACTGAATCCCAAACTGCCCGAGCTGGAAAAGGCTATCGAAATGGAGGATTTGGCTCTGAATCCGCCCGTCGCGAACGAGCTGACGCCTCAGGTCATAGCCCTCGACGAGGAACGCGACAGAGCCTATCAGGCGCTGATGTCGCGCGTGCGTTCGTATGCTTATAAGAGTCTTCTACTCCCGCTAAATACCCAGCGGCATAAGCAGCATGAGGACTTTTGTGCCTAACTGTTCCTGCTTGACTCTCTGGCAATGAATCTAATTCCAAATTCAAATGCTCTCTGCGTATCAATCCTTCTCTGTACCCTTTTTCATAAGCACATCCGGCACAACGATGTCTTCCTGCTCCACCTTGATCCACTGGTAAATTGTTGTGCTGTGGATCATAACGATGATGTTGTTTGCAAACCACAATAAACCTTTTTAATTATTACTCGATTAATCCTAAAATCCAATTTATCCAAGAAATAATCGTCGCAGCCCTTCGTTTGTATGTTGTATCTGAATCAATCTTATATAATCCGTTATTTTTCATTATTACAACCACTTCGTCCTTTGTAGGGACCTCTCCCTTGTCAAAATATAGTTTTAGTGTTTCTTGAAATGCTGCATGCTCTAATATGAGTTTTACAAACTCTAACTGTCTATTAACAATAGAAATAGACGGATTAAATACCTGTAGCCCTTTTTGAGTTAATGTGTATCCGATATTTCTGTTTTCGCGAGCATCTTTTATTAATCCTAAATACTTTGCGGCGTTTGAATAGTAATCGGTCTGTCGGTGGTCAAAATCGTAATTTTGAGTAATATCATATTTGCTGATAAAACCTCTTTGTTTCAAAAGCTCACAAAGATTGATTACGCGTTCGAAACTATCTGCTTGCGGGAAAGGGATTTGAGGCTCTTTTACCACTGAAACAATGCCCAGAATATCTTGAATGGTTTCAGTATTAATACTAATACCGCCCTCTTGAATTGCATATTTTTTGTGCTGTACCAGACGAATGGAATTATATAATTCAGGTGCGGAGAACTCGTATTCTCTCAAATGAAATATTCCATTTGAGTAGGTAAGAAAAATCGGACGAACTCGTTTGGTGATTTTATTGCTCCATAGTCTATATGGATAGTATAGTTGTCTGATCAAAAAATCATCAGAGATATAATTCTTTGCTTCGATTAAGGCTAAAGAGTTTTCGCCTTCATATCCTCCATCAATCTCAATCTGTGAGTTTTCCACATCAATTTTGACTTTTTTTGCTCCAGAATTAATTGTAAACTCAAAAGAAGAGGAGCCCATTCGACCAGAAACAGTCGGGAATAAAGCTTCTTCTCCTGTGAAGTCCTGCAATATACTACAAACAAATGCGCAGTTGATCGCAGCTGATTCGCTTGTAATGTCTTTGTAGTCTATACTTTCTAAGTCAGAGCGGAATGGCATAGACATGATCCCTATTTCGTCTTTATTGAAATCACAAAAAGTCTCAAACGGTCCAATTTCATAAGTACCTCTGGATGTCGGCAAGATCGACAGTTTGTGTTTGCCAAACAAATCAGGAAGCTGAGAACGGTGATCGAACTTTGTCATTAGACGAGATTCTCTGAACTCGTTAATCTTCTCAGAGGAGATCGATACTCGCCCGTTTTTCGCGAGCTCGTCTAAGAGAGAATATCGCTCAAAGATCGCCTCCCATGCGAGATCATTTTTGGATTTACTCATAGTTGTTGATTAAAAATTCACTCACTTGTCCTCTTTTTGATGAATCGGAGTTTACTGCTCGGGTTGCTTGAACAACATAGATATTATAATCAGAGTATATTTCTTTTATAAAGTCAGACGAAGAATTCGACAAAAGGAATTTGATTCCTCTTTCGTTCAATGTATTGCAAACATTCCTTAGTCTGATTTGATCCTTTTCATCCCAACCTCCTTGTACGTATCCTGTAAAATTAGCACTCTGCGAAATGGGATGATACGGTGGATCTAAATACACGAAAGAGCTTCTCGGTATATCTTTTAAAATCGTTTGATAGTCTCCGTTGAATATTTGAATCTTTGCCGTGTTTAGGTACTTGCTAACGGCTTTGATCACAGGCTCATTTACAATGTTTGGGTTTTTATATTTCCCAAATGGAGAATTGAACTCTCCTGCATTATTGACCCTATATAAACCATTATAGCAAGTTTTGTTTAGATATATAATCCGTGATGCTCTTTCTATATCGGTAAGGTTGATAAAAAGAGGATTTCTATCTATTGCTCTGATTTCATAAAAATATTCGGCTGTATTCTTATGTTTTTTCAAGTCTTCAATAAGTTCGTGCGGGTTATCTCTTATGACTTTATAGACATTGATCAGTTCTTCATTATAATCATTTATTGTAGCGTTTTTGGGCTGTAGTTCAAACAATAAAGCTCCCCCTCCTATGAAAGGCTCATAGTAAGGATGGCTCAAAATGCCTTTTGGTAATAAATTTTTGATCTCTGGGATAAGTTGCCTTTTCCCTCCTACCCATTTCAGAAATGGTGCTATAAGTTTGTTTTTTGCCATTTGGTGCAAAATTTTGCTGTCGTTCACAAAGATACCTCTTCTATTTGGTATCCCATCTGAGAAGTGACAGAAATTGTATGTATATTTCAGCCATAAATGCAGCTGGGCAGATTATCCTCGTCTGAAAGCTGTAGACGTGGCTCTTGTTTATTGAGACCTAAGATCTACTATACAATCTGATTGTCGAAGTATCCGTACCTTCGTGCTCGGCTGTGGCGACAGCCCATGCAGCGAATTAAGAAACGATTGTAGGCTGTTTCTTGCTCCCTGCACGATGTAGGAAGCCGTTGTCACGTGACAATCACTCCGTGCATGATGCAGGAAGCCGTTGTCACGTGACAATCACTCCGTGCACGATGCAGGAAGCCGTCGTCACGTGACAATCACGTCCTGCACGATGCAGGAAACGATTGTCAGCCGACAATCGTTTCGCGCACGGCTGTTTTGACCTTTCGTCGCCTGACAATGCTTATATAAAAGCTGTTTCAGGGGGCAGTGTCACTTGACACTGCTACCAATAACAGATTAATAATCAATCAAATACAACAAAAAAAGAAAAAACAAATGACTGTAGAAAATTTGCGTCTGCAGCGGCTCCAAAATTTGGAGCACTACCGTTTTGCCAAGAATGTGCTGACGCTCTGTCGCACGGCAAATATCGCTAAACTGAATCCCAAACTGCCCGAGCTGGAAAAGGCTATCGAAATGGAGGATTTGGCTCTGAATCCGCCCGTCGCGAACGAGCTGACGCCTCAGGTCATAGCCCTCGACGAGGAACGCGACAGAGCCTATCAGGCGCTGATGTCGCGCGTGCGTTCGTATGCTTTCGACGAGGACAGCCAGCTGCGCAACGCGGCAGCCAGAATCGAAGACGTGGCCGCTCGCTACGGCAACGTGATCCGAATGAACTATGACAAGGAGACGGCCGCGATAGAGAATTTCCTCACCGATCTCAAGGGCGAGAACATTCGCCCCCTCGTAACGAAACTCGGCGTGACGGCACTCGTTGACAGACTGGAAAAGAACAATAAGGCCTTCGCCGACTTCTTCCTCCGCCGTCTGAGCACCGACCAACGAGGCAAATATGACGTGAAGGCACTCCGTGCCGAGACCGACCGCACATTGGTAGCCGTGGTGCGCCGCATGGACTCCATCGACGACATGGAGCCGAGCCCGGAGATCCGTGCGCTCATCGAGCTCTACAACCGACTCGTGGCCAATCGCCGCGCCCTCTTGGCTCGTCGCGCCACCTACGGAGAAGCAGCCGTGGAGAAGCGTCGTGCCGAGATCGCCGAGATGCTCCGCCCCCTGCTCGCCCGGATCGTGGAGGAGAAGAAGACAGCCGTCTTTGCCGGTCGCACCCTCGGCACGGGCAAGAACCGCCACTATCTCATCACATTCGTAGCCGAGAACGGCGACGAGGAGGATCGCTGGTACCGCATCGACGGGGAGCGTCTCGTCTATGTGCCCGAAGACGAACTCCCCAAGCCGAAGAAAAAGAAGAAACCCGCAAGCAGCACGGACACCCCATCCGAGCCGCCCGTCCTGCCGAATCCATCGCAAGAAGGAGGCAGCAGTAGCGGCGGTGGCGAGCAAGGCTCTACCGGCGGCGGACTCTGATCCCCCCCCGTGCCGTCCTGCCGGCCGCAGCAGCACAGACAACCGAGTATAAAAGACAAAGGGGCTGTGACCAAATTCATTTTTGGCACAGCCCCTTTCAGGTACGTAAGAATCTATATTAACGTCAGTTCGACGTAAGAAAACGCCAATGGATTTGTTTTCTGATTAGTGGTAAACGCCCAAAGAACGTGGGCATTATGCTTGAAAAAGTAGCGAATTATTTGTATCTTAGCAGTTGATAATCAATAAGATACGAACAAACAAAACGCTACTTTATGAAGACAAATATAGTTGATGTTTTTTGCATCATAGATGATTTCTCCAAGCTTTTTGATGAAACAATCAAGAAAAAGACCCTCGAAGAGGCAGACAAAAAACGCAGGAATAGAAAGTTTAAGATGTCGGACAGTGAGGTCATGACCATCCTGATCCTGTTTCATCTGTCAAGATACCGAGATTTGAAAGCTTTTTATCTTCAATACATCACCCACTCGTGTCGATCCGAGTTCCCACATCTTGTCTCTTATAATCGCTTTGTGGAGCTGCAAAGCAGGGTAGGTTTCAAGCTGATAGCATTTCTCAATATGTGTTGTTTGGGTCAATGTACAGGCATCTCTTTCATCGATTCTACCCCATTGAAGGCTTGTCATATCAAACGAGCTCATGGGCATAGGACAATGAGGGGATGGGCTCAAAAAGGCAAAAGCACCATGGGTTGGTTTTATGGATTCAAGCTACATATTGTTATCAACGACAGGGGTGAAATCATCAACTATCAAATCACACCGGGCAATTGTGATGACAGAGAACCTCTGAAAGACGGAACATTCACCAAGAATCTTTTTGGCAAACTCATTGCCGATAGAGGCTACATTTCCCAAAACCTTTTTGACCGGCTCTTTGTCGATGACATCCACATGATAACCAAAATCAAAAAGAACATGAAGAACTCCCTGATGCATCTATATGACAAAGTTTTATTGAGAAAGAGAGCCCTGATCGAAACAGTCAATGATATGCTCAAAAATGTCTGTCAGATAGAGCACACGAGACATCGCAGTGTCAACAATTTTGTCACCAACCTGATCTCCGGTATCATCGCTTACAACATCCTGCCTAAAAAGCCTGAACTCAATATTGAAATCATCAGAAACCCTAACTTTCCTATTTCCGCTTAGATCGAACTGACGTAATGTTACAGTCCGTACAGAAAGATGGGCTATACCATAGGGCAGATGGCGGTACACCATAGAGGATGACGAGCTATCCCGTACGGCTCTTCGAGCTACGCTGTAGAGCTCAGCGAGGTACGCTCTACAGCGTAGCGAGCCGAGCCGTAGAGTTCCGCTCCGGGAGCCGTAGAGGTGGCCGAGCTGAGCCGTAGAGCCCGGCGCGGTGAGCCCTACAGCGTAGCTCGAAGAGCCGTAGAGCGCAGCTCGGTACGCTCTACGGCGTAGCCCGAGTCGCTGTAGGGCGTAGCTCGACCCCCTTTCGGAGTATGTTCCGAACGGCTATAAAACAATGCGGATTCGATCTGAAGAAAAACATGCAATATGCTGTTTGTCAGCGTATTTCATTTCTCGGTTGAGAGATTTCAGCTTCGAGAAGCTCCGACGTCCAATGAGACGTCAAACTTTTTCCCTTTCATTTTCTGATCGGTTATAGTCAATATCCCAACAAAAGAGAGTCGGCACCATATCGCTTACATCGAACTCACGTTTGATTAGCCACTTTTCGAAGAAAGATTAGGACCTATTCTGGCAAAAGCTCTTAAGCTTTCCGCCAAATACTTTGAACTATTCGGAGAAATAGTTATAACTATCCGGTGAAATAGTTTTAACTATTCGACGAAATAGTTACAACTATTCAGCCAAATACTTTAAGCTATTCTGCAAAGAGCATAGAAGTATTTGAGAGAAGGCTTATTCGGAGTCGCCTTGAAAGAAAAGTTTTCAGATTTGGAAAACTAAAATTCCTACTGATCATATGCTCAA
>ERZ772920.1176-NODE-1176-length-13765-cov-7.663311_pt1 | contig 13765 bp, 22 predicted proteins | sample MGYA00511469_ERZ772920 | MGnify/ENA primary metagenome ERZ772920 (study PRJEB29015, sample SAMEA2738069) | human oral metagenome | biome: human oral; feature: human-associated habitat; material: saliva | place: China | collected 2216 ... | reverse complement strand
AAGTACTTAAAAAAGGAAGCCAATAAATTAGGCTTCCTTTGCTTTAAGTTCACATCTGGAGACAACGGTGTCCCAGATAGAATCATCATTGGAAACGGACAGGTTGTTTTTACTGAAGTCAAAGCTCCAGGAGAAAAACCTCGTCCTGACCAAGTTGTGATGATAAAGAAAATCAATCAAAGAGGTGTCCCAGCTGTCTATGTAGACACCAGAGACGAAGTAGACTTACTCTTAAAACAGATTCAAAACAAAAAGTTTTTAAAATAAAGGAGGCGTCCCCTTGACACAACACAACCGTCAATATTATGGTGAACTCTATTTCATAGGACCTTGTAACTTCAACTGTTACTATTGTGTAGGACGAGAAATGTATCTCTTACAAAAAGATACTACAAATCTACTCAAAACACACTTTGATGAGTGGGATGGATTCCACGAATGGATCCAAGACTTACACAACGAAAATATTGAAGTTATCTATCTAAGTTCCACAAACACAGAACCAACAGATCCAAAATGGTGGCTCGTGTAGAAAGGAGACAAATAAATGGTACTAAATATTTACAACACTGTTATTTTAGGAAGTATTTTTATCACTACAATTATGTTACTCCTGTTCAGCTACATCCTAAAAGGATACCGAAAACTAGCACGTTCTCTTTACCAAAAAGCTGTTCGTAAATACCCAAATAAAATGCAAGATAACCAATTTGCCCTTAAATTACTAAGTTTAGCAATTCAAATATACTTATATGCGATGTATAGCGTACTGATTTATTTTATCATTACATTAGTACTACCATACAAACGATAAATCTAAAAAAAGGAAACTTAAATCTATGAACCACATTATTCAAAATTTAATGGACTTTATGAATCCAGATCTTCACATGACACCAAATCCTTTGGTTAATGCGTGTGTCTTTGGAATAGTACTTTGTGCTACTGGACTTTCAAGTGTACTACTGTTTTGTAAACTCATCCTTGCTCTAGATTCAAACGCATCTATCAAAAGAAAAGTACGTAATTACATTCTGGTTATTCTATATTGTATTCTGATGGCACTATTATTCTTCCCAATTTACAATGGATTGCGAGCTGTATTAAATCCTGAAGCATATAGACATGTATTCTTTTGATAAAATCACTTCCAAAACACACCAAATCTTGTTATACTAACTCTAGGCTCGACCTTCGTGACCTACCATATCACAATCGTCGAGCCAGTTTATTAACGGTCTATCCACGTCCGTAGAAAGGAGTCGCTATGTTTCCAAGATACGAATTTGCAACCAAACTTGCCGTCCTGATTATCTTACTGGTACCAGTTATTGGTTCTCTAATCACGGCTCGTGCCTATAAGAAACAATTACCACCTGATACACAAGTATCATCATTTTACCCAACCATAGTGGGTATCATTTTTAGTTACATCACAGTAGCCGTAGCATTTGTCATTATGCTGATCGGCTTTATAGGAATCTAAAAGGAGGAAATCACACATGGATATGTTCGCTTTATTAAGTATGATTGGTTCAGTAGGAATTTTATTCATTCTTATCGGTCTAGTCCCAATCTTAGCTACTGTATTAGCAATCCATAATTACCGACTCTTATCGGACCAAGAAACCTTACCGTTACCTCTACAAATGAGAATCTTCTTATTAACGGTACTACAAACATCTGTATTTACAGGAGTTATTATTACATTAATTTATTCAAAACTAGGAATGTTTTAAGGAGGAAACAAATATGTCAATTTTTCAACCACTAATCGCATTGATGATGGCATTAGCTACTGCTCATGCGACAAAATACGAGAATCCCGAAAGAACTCAAACTTTAGCTACTAAAATTATCTTCTGGGCTTCTATCACAATTGCGGTGTGTATCACCCTAGTCTTTCTTTGGAGTATCTTTCAAACACCAGTAGATCCAACCACACCTTATCGTGGAAGATATTATTAGAAAATTACAAGAGTCTCGTTTAGAGGCTCTTTTTTATATACATAAAAGGAGGTCTTTTTTTATGCAACCTATGTTAACCGTAGACCAATTAAGAGCTCATTTAGCTCGCTCAAATGTAAAAGAGCTATCAGCTCGCACAGGTATTCCAGAATCAAGGATTCGTACCTTTCGTATCAACTTTAGGCGTATCCCTCGTATGCCTCTAGAATTGGCTCAAATCTTAACGAACGATTGTCTCGCCTATGGTGATCCAGAAACCATGGTTCATAACTATACGCTCGACACCCCAACAATGACAAACTTAATTTATCGTTCACACGGAGCGTATACTCATACAACATCTACAACCTTGTTGTATCTCTATTTAGAGACAAAACATCGTCTCAGCCTCAAGAGACAAAACCCTGATACCCTCTTTGACCCATTATATTTCGTCTGTGAATTTAATGAGACAGAAATTCCACTCTATGAATCACCTTTTGAAACGATTTATGAACAAATGTCCATCCCACTAGTCACAAAAGAAAGTGACGAACGTTTATATAAAATCTTAAAATACGTGTGGATTTCACCACTACGAAACAAACGTATCGAAAAAGGTTATATCGATAAAGAAACAAACGAACCACGTCGTTACCCAAGTTTCAACGAGTGGGTCAATATCCCGTATCACGAAGCTGTTACCACTCATCGGATGACAACTTTAATGGACCTCTTAGAGTTCGCTTACTCTGGCATCCCTAATTCTGTCAATGTAGGTCTTGTTACACATAAGAATCCATTAAATGACCAAGAAGCACATCTGTCGCACCAATCACAAGAATTTATCTTGAAACACATGTACACAGGTTATGCAAACACAATTTACATGAATCCACAATCTCGTGACTTTGACCACGTAGCATCTATCGTAGCACAACAAGTGATGGAAGAAAATAAAGATGTGCAATTTGGCTTCTGTGAAGGGTTCTTAGGAGCTATTACCAAAAATCCTTTCTGGAATACCTTATTCACACATCCGTATTTCCAAACGTATCATGAACAAGGTGACTGGAAACCGTATAAACTAGGTTACTTGCAAAAGAGTTTATATCGATACGTAGACCTTGTAATTGACGACTGGATTGAACACTCTATTGATTTAGAACATCCTTTCGGAGTATCTCCAGCCATCTGTAAATTACGTACAAAAGAAAATATCAAAGACATGATTCGTTACGACATTCAGTGTTACGCAAGAAGCATGTCAGACTTCATCAAAGGAGGTTCGCTATATGCCGAAACTGAGATTTGACCGTTTCATGGTATCAGAACATACGAATCGTATCTTCTCATCGAATAAAGAACAAACGGTCTCAGAAACCTCACGTATCTACTTCGTAGATAATAGCTACGGTTTCACACACGATGTATCTGAATATGATACAAAATTAAATCTTCAAGACAAAACTTACGAAATTTCTAAAGAACAAAGGCATCAAATGGACTTAGCTGTACTCACAATGAGACAACTAGAAACAGACGCCCTACGAAACAAAGATACAGTCCTCTACTTCACAACACTAGATAGACGTTATGTTGTAATAAACCATTCAGATAACTATAACCTACTAACAATCGAAGTCAAAGGTCCACATGTCACATTATACGGTCAAGAAACAGTATCAACTAAAGATCGCCCAACTGTTGATGTTACACAAGCTATCTATGAGTATCTTAAACGAGGATACGTATTAACACGTACTCCTTTTAAATATGGTTATTATCGAAAAGAAGAATTAGAAGTAATTTAAACACAAAAAGGAGAATCCTATTATGATTACAAAACAACAATTCGAACGCTTTAATGAACACTTCGTGGTTCGTGAAGCTGTAACTATCAGTGCTGACTTCGACTTAAATGCAACATTTGATGAAATAAAAGACGCACTACAAAATTGTACAGCAGATACATTCTTCCAAGATTCTTCTTGGGAAGAAACATACTCTGAAACGACTAAGTCAGATGGTTACGCTATCTATTCCAAAGCATCAGATTCGTTCATTCAACCTATATCTAATTTAGACGACGTTATTGAATTTATTGAAGATACAATGGACGAATGTATTCAAGACTTCAAAAATATAGACTAAAGGAGGGATTCCAATGGCTTGGAGATTACATGACGAAATTTATTTATATGTTACCCCTTATAAATTCCCAAATGATGAAAACTGGCTTAAATTCATAGACCAAGATTCTTTGGTAATTTATTATCGAGAAATCGGTTCCTTCTCACCACGTACAAAATCTATTTTTCAACAATTTCGTACTATCGTCCAACCTACTAAAAACTATTGGACTACGATGAAACGACTGAAAGACTTTTTACATCAAATTTGTAACGACAACCAAACACCTTTAGAAATTCTAAGAGAATTACAAACAATTCAAGCTACATTAACTACGTTCGCTCATCCTGATAACCAAATTATTTACATCGAATATATCGACTAAAAGGAGGTTTCGCCACTATGCGAATCGCAAATTACGATCCTACCCTCAACCTTATCAACTGTTTCATTGAACCTGGTGACAAATTCTATATCACAGTTGACGGAAAACGTCAAAAAACACAAACAGTCACTGAACAACATATCCTAAAACCTGATTCCAAGCCAGAAACATTGACACCTTGTTTCACACTGAATGGTACAAAACTATTTATTGCTGAAGCATTTAACTTCACACTTTCACAACTAACATTGCCTGTGCATCAGTTAATCGGTTTAAGTGTTTCCCCAAAAGGAAACATTTCTGTAGACTCACCTATTACGAACCGTGTGTCGATTTATGTTGAAATTCCCGACGAATTTGAAAAAGAAGTCGCTGGATATGTAATCGCATATCGAAGTGTTTCACCTGACTTGTAACATCACAGAAAGCACAAAAAAAAGCGGATCCTCCCGATCCGCTCTTGTGACTTTATTGTACCCTTTTGTTCAGATACAAACGCCGTCGTGGCTCTATCTCAATCCTTTTAACATACTATATCATAACAATTTTAGAAAGTAAAGAAGGAACATTTATGAATATCCTATCTATCACAACAGGTCTCACCCTGTTTCTAGCATTACATACATTAAATACGACGTACATCTATTTTAAACGTAAAAAAGAACTTTTATTCTTTCTTATCGAACTACTAATTATAGCTCTCACAATATTCTGTTTAGGTATACCATACCATTATTTCCAAGCGTTTGATACAAAATTATTTGCAGTGTACCCAGTCTTCTTAATCATGATCAATCTGGCAAATGCAACATTCGTAGTTTTTATCAAATCTAGATTAAAACTACCAAAATATGATGATGATAGATTCGTTATATATGTAGCTATCCCACTTCTATTCTTTTTCATGTCAACTCTATTTGCACACGGTCTTGAAAGCGACTTTACGCAAACAGTTGCTACACAACCAACTACAGTCGTTCTTTACAAAACAGAATTAGATTCAGATGTAACACTCTCTTATTACAGAAACAATCCTTTTGCTCACCAAAAAGATGTGTATCCAACAACTTTTACAACACTTCAAGAATTAAAAGACTTCGAAAAACAATATAAAGATTCAAATCCAACTGTTGTTGTTACAGCTCAAGGTGCCACATCTGAAACGAAATCTAAACTAGACTTTAAACTTAAATTGCATACAGATTCTGATGAAACATTAGCTACGCAACTTGCAACGCCAGAACAAATTCAGATTAATATCACACAAATCCGTTTAACAAAACTCGAACGCACTCAAATTCAATGGTTCGACGTCTTGTTCCAAACAAATTATCAAGTTCAAGGTGATCCAATCACTGTTCTTGAAATTGATTACGAAATCACCAACCTAAAACAACTGCAAAATGCTAAAGAAGTACAACATAAGTTAGATAAACTATTACAAAATGTACAATAAAGGAGGTTTGTCTCATGACACCAAAACAATTTCTCAAATGTATCAACAAAGCAATTCAAAATGAACAACTGAATTTTTATACTGAAGAAGACGAAGACACATTCGAACCAAAACCTTTAGAAATTCCATACAAACCTCACACTATCGATGAAATGGTAGCATGTATTATGAATGAGTGGGCAACAAACTGGCAATATAACAACCTATGTTACTCAGATACACCATATTTTCGTACCCCTAAAACAGATACTACCATTCAAGAAGTGTTAGACGAACACTTAGACATAGAAGGTATGTACATTGAAATTAAAGCCGACCATGGTAGTATTGTATCCGCTGGAGTCGTTCTACCTAAGTTCGAAGATCAAGAACCTGAACAACACATTCAAGCGTTAATTGAAGAATTTCTGTTAGATATTTCAGAAGGAACTAAAGATTTCAAAGCAGATAATGAATTTCGTGAATTGTTTAACCCTGCACGAAGAGAAATAGCTGTTCAAGAATTATTAGACAATTTAAACGCAGACGAAGAACAGTTCTCAGAAATCAGTAAAGACGCTTACAATGAATACAAGAAATATAGATTATAGAAAAGAACCCTAATTTAGATAGATACCTTCGGGTATCTATTTTTTTTGAACAAAACTCTGGTCACAAGTGACCCGACCCAGATAATAGTTACATATATGTGTTTCGTCAAGGTGAAACGCATATATACGTAACTAAAATCAAGGAGGTTTAAACTATGGCTACATTTTATAGATTCATATCTCAAGCAGAAAGAGATACATTACTACGAGACGGTATTGTTCATCATAAAGAAAACAAACTCTTTTATTTTTTATCACAAAAACCAACAGCATATATTGTTCCATCAAAATATAATTATAACATTGAACTAGAACAACTCTTTAGCTGTCCTTTATACACCCAATTAGAACCCTCTAATTTCTTAGAACATCTTATTGGAACAACTAGCACTGACTATCTTGTCACACTAGAATTAAATCCAATTCCACATCAACTTAATTTAGGTTGGTACAGTTATAATGATACGCATGAACTATGTATCATAGAGCACTGTAAACCATCATATTGTATCCAAGAGGTACAATCTATTACGCCTTGTAAATCACTAAAATAAAGGAGTTGTATTATGACTAAAAGGAGGACTAAATCCTGGGACGTAATAAAAACAGACAATATCAACTTAAAGTACAAAAATTTTATAAATTTGTAGAACAATATAAACAAACCAAAGGTGCTAAACAAGAAACAATCGAAATGTTCGATAGATGTTTACACACAGTTGAAAAACTTCGTAAAGACAACTTTGATTTCCATCCACAACGAGTATCACAATACGACTACGACTTAGTGGCACACTATTGTTCTATGGTTCAATATCATATTCATCAATTAAAAAACCATAAATAGAGTTTCTAATTAAGGACTCTATTTTTTATACATATTACTAAGGAGGAGATGCTTTTATGTATATTCAAGGAGAACTAAAAGACGCTTTATTTGCTGTAGTAGAAAATACAAAACTAGCTAAATTCAAAGCACAAAAAGCTTCAACGTATACAAATAAAGAAGAAGAAATTCACTTATACTCTCTTAATCAAGAATTTTTTGACCAAATTTCATGGATGAATAATAATCACGATTTTGTTATTCATTTATGTAACAATTCAATTTACAACATATATGAAAATAAACCTAAACTAGAAATTACTGGTTCACTATTACAAACTTTATACCATTTAAGAACAAATCAACCAGAACTAGCGAATTATTCAAACGTAGAACTAATTCAGTATTCTGTAACCACAGGGTTGATACCAGATATGTCAGACAAATTAAAACGTGAACTAAAAGCAAAAGAAGACCATATTAAATTTCTAAAAGCCAAAGAAGAACAACAATTACGCAACGAACAAAGGTTGACAAAATTACAAACTCAGCATAAAATTCTAAACCAAATTTCACAACAAATTTATCAAATCAACAACACGAAAGATCTAAATCAACCGTTAATTGCTTTTGGTAATTTTCACACTGATTCTATAAAAGACTGTCTAACGACGTATTTTAGTTCGGAATTTTATGATATGATCCACGAACATATTCAATATTATGTACCAAAAACTTTGTATAATACCTTATACGGCACCAACTTTATAAATGATATCTGTATAGCTCAAACAACAACATTAAATCTTACTGGTTTAACAACAGAACTAATTCTTAAAAGTATACCGACATTAATTAAATATATTATTCATAATATATGGAAAGAAGTTCATAAATCAACAACTTTAAGTTCAATTCTTCAATATAATCAACTTTATTTATTCAAATACAAACCAACAATCCAATTACAAACTTCAGACCAAGGACTCTTTTTAGAAATTAAACTAGTACCTCATTATTGGACTATCAAAGAACCACCAAAAACATACGAAACATGGTCTGTTTGTAATTATCAAACTATACTGAGTATTTTTTCAAATAAAAAGGCAGTTAATATAGATAAGATACCTGAACCAATCTATGATTTAACAATCAAACGCAACCTTTATGAAAAAGTTCACTCCTGGAAACAAAAACACACACATTTAGTAGAACGTATTATTCATAAAGAACAGACCTGGTGGAACGTCGAGAAGTTACCATTTGTAGAACCAACACCAAATACAAATTTATTATATGTTACTTATATCCCTCACTCTAACGTCATTAAAATTGGGCGAACGCAAAACTGGATGTCTCGCAAAAACACGTATCGTAGAAACAATGGACCAACACCAGAAACAACTGGTGACATGAGACTTTGTTATTGTTACGAAACACCTAAAACAGGAGATACAGTTCTTGATAAATGGATTCTTTATTGTGCCGAAGACCATTTGAAACAACTAGCTCATAACTATATGACGCTTGTTGCTGGTCAAGAATTTTTTAAAGGGTATCCTGTACAAAACTTTTGTATCCTTGTAAAAAATTACTTTCAAACTAAATCTATCAAAGATATTGTCGCAATCAGAAATACATCTGATATCCTACAATACGCTTTACAAAATAAATATGATAGTCAAAGATTAATTGAAACTATCAATAATTTATAAATCACTCTCCAGAGCCACTACTCTACAACGTCCCACCTACGGATCCGTGTATGGCTCTGCCTGGCTACGCCAGCGAGCAACATTCTGGAAGTTCCCCTTATCGTCACCAGCCTACCGACGATTTGAGGAGCTTCCGCTTTTTTATACATAATCTAGAGGAGGAATACTTATGACTTATGATGAACCAAATATCAACAATTTCTTTCCAGAAATTGACCACGACGCATTAGCTAAATATATGGAACAACATGCAAATACGGAACAAACTACATCCAACAACCAACCGTTCCTGTCGATTTGTGGTACCCACGGACAAAATCCAGAACCAAAAGTAGTAAAACATCAACTACCTGTTATCCAAGACGAATTTTCTCAAATCCCTAATTCTAATGTAATGGACGTTTTGAACAACCCTGTTTTTCAATCACAATCCCCTGTCACAGAAAGTATTCCGTTAAATCTGGAAGATACTGCTAACCTACAGACAGGCACATATTCGCCTGATGATGAAATTCGAAAACGTTTAGAAAATCTATCTGATGAACAAAAAGAACTAATTGAAAAAACGATAAAACAAACTGGAGACTGGGCATCTGCTACTGACCTTGCTATTAAACTTATGACAAATTCACCAACAGGCGCATCCGCTATTACTGAGTTCAATCCAGGTGAACCTACTGGAGCGTTTCTTACATCTGCCACGCAAGATACAGATAAAATGCTTTTTAACATCAACCAAGGACCGACCTTCGAAGTAAACGCAGTAACACGAGGCGGACAAGGTACTGGTCAACCAACCACGAAACCATCCACACGAACCGTTATTGCTGAGAAAATTCAAGAAATCTTAGACATGGTATATGTGTCAGCAGAAGACGAAAACTTAGACTATTATCTTCGTCACGCTTTAGAAATTGCTCAAGGACAAAAGGTTGATTACACGACTAACCAACCTCGTTACTGGAGATTTATCGGAGAAACAAAAGACTTGCTTGGTAACAACGCTGTTTTAATTTCTGCAAATGGTTCCGACCATAAGTTACTACTCTGTTACCACCAACGAGTCTTATTTATGGTTGACAACAAGCTAATTCGTCTCGTAAATCCTGAATCTTACTCTAAGACAGTTTGGAAATACGTTCATAAATGTATCGACAGACATAATTACTTCTGGGTGTACGATAAAAATATCAGACGTATGTCTCATAAGGAACGTAAACGTATCTTAACCCAGTTCTACAATCACGATAACTATAAAAATGGTTTCTTCTAATTCACTACCAACAGTTTAGGGAACATTCTGTTCCGAGAAAATTGTTGGACCGAATTTTCATGTTTTTGTCGGTTCGCCTTAACTTCATTTTCAATGAAAGCGTATCGCATCATTGACAATCTTCCTATAAGAAAGTAGCTGTTTTCACGGCTACTTTTTTTATACATAAACTAAAACTAAAGGAGGTTTCACCATGACAGAAAAACAAATGACATCCAAAGAATTTGAAAAAATACTTACAGTACTCTACGCACACCACCTAACAAATCCAGATTTATTCAATGGTGATGTAAGAGCATATGACGTAGCTCAAATGCTAGAAATTAATAAATCATTTTTCATAAAATTGTTTTCAACTGAATTAGTTCACGCTCAACAAACACCAAATGCACCCCTAAACACAATCGTACTAGCTAGTCGTACGTCAGGCGTAGACTTTTTACTAGGTATCCTTTCACAAGACCCTAGATTTGAAGTATTCTACACCAAAGAACAATTTGGAGAGCATCTGTTCAACCAACGTTATCGTGACCATATCGAAGAATCACTCCAACCGTTTCTTCAAATCGATTATGAAAAAATGGCTGAGTACGAGTTCGCAAACGATCCGAATGTTTATTTTATTTACAGAAATAAAAAGACACTCGAATTAGACGAACCAGAACTTATTCTCGTCCTCAAAAACGAATATCACGATTATTACGACCAATTAAACTAAAAGGAGATTTAAAAATGAAAAAGAAATTTATCACATCTAGTGCCGTCCTCTTGGCACTATTAACATCACAAGGGGTATATGCTTCAGAAACAACTGAAGCACCAGAAACTACAGAAGTAACAACAACAGCTACTACTCCATCTACTGAAGCGCCAGTAGTGACGAACTCTGACGTGACAAAAGAAGGCACGAACATTACTGTTACAAATCCATCAGTAGACTTACAATTCCCTAACGGGAAAAGCAAATATGCTGGTTTCAAAGTACGTTACAATGAAATTGCGATTCCAGATAGTATCACCATCAATCCTGGTGACACATTAACATTAACAATGCCTAAGGAAATAACATTCAAAACCAGTTTCGATTTTGATGTAACAAATCCAGACAACGATGTCATTGGTCACGCATCTACTAACTTAGAACAGGGAACTATCACTACAGTCTTCAATGATATCTTCCTAAAGAAACCATTGAATAAACGTATCAACATGGAGTTCGACGCTACATGGAACGATTCTGTCCAACCAGAACAAACTGTCCCGTTAAACTTCAATGGTACTGAAAAATCAGTTACTTTAGCCAAAGAAGAAGGTCCAACTCCAGGTGAAATGCTATCTAAGTGGGGTTCACAAGCAAAAGAAGACCCACAAGTGTTACGTTGGACTATCCGTGCCAACTTCGACCAACAAAATGTGACAAACGGTGTTATCCAAGACCGTTGGACATCAAATCAAGAGTACGTTCCAGACTCATTAAATATGTTCTTCATTGAAGACGTTGTAAACTGGAAAGGTATTACAGACGCTAAAGCGTTCTTAGATAGTTTCCACGTACAATCTGGTGGTTTCGATATGAAACTAAAACGATTCAATAAAATCTTATACATTGAATACCGTACACGTCTTAAAACAAGTGTCAAAGAATCTAACGATCCATTCAACGTCGCTTGGTTTAATGCAGACAACGGTATCAAAGTCAATGACTATCGTTCACACATCGCTTTAGTCGGTGGGCGTGGTGTTGCATCTAGTGACACAATCGTGTCTCCAGTAGAAGAACCAACAACTGAAACACCATCTACTGAACCTTCTACAAGTGAAGAAAAACCTAACGAAACACCATCTACTACAGAGACACCTACAACAACTTCCCAAGAACCAAAACCTGAAACTTCAACTACAGAAGTTCCAACAAGTGAATCTTCTACAGAAGAAACTAAGAAAGAAACTACAGTTGTAAAAGAAGAAACAACAACTGTTGTTAAACCTTCTGTTTCAGCACCTACATTACCAAATACAGGTGCCGTTTCTACGTTCATTTATGTGTTCTTAGGTTCATTCGCAGTTCTTTGTGGGTTATTAGCTCTTGTATCAAACTACTTAAAGAAAAAAGATACAAAATCTGAAGACGAAGAATAATTCTTAGATACGGTACCCTTTTAGGTATCGTATTTTTTTTTGTCACAATACCAACTGCTACGCAGAAAACTATCCACACCAGCTGTTGCTGGCGAGTGATTGGTTGGAGGTTTCCGCTCTTTTCAAATTTCAAATAGTTTTTCAATTCTCCTGACATTTTTTTGTGCTTTAGGAGACCTCTATAGCAACCATTTTGGTTGCTATTTTTTTACAGTAGAAATAAGCAAATTAAGAAAGGAATGATTTCAATGAAGCGACAAATTACAGCAGATATTACCACAATTACAGAAGGTGCTATCCTACACCAAGTCAACTGTCAAGACAAACTTGGAGCAGGAGTTGCTCTTGCTTTAGCGACCAAATATCCGAAAGTAAAACAACGTTACCATGCCTTTACGAAGAAATATCCAACACCAGACGACCGTTTCGGTCTCATTCAAGTGATTCGTGTTACGGATACTCTACTCGTTTGTAACTCGTTTACACAGATGGACTACGGTAACGCTGATATTACAGGCAAAGTCTACACAGACGAATATGCCCTGAAGAATAGCTTAGAGCGGTTCGACGCCTATACGAAACGCCTTGGTATCCAAGGATACGTTCCGCATCGCATCGGCTGTGGTCTAGCTGGCGGTGACTGGAAAGTCATCAAGCGTTTTATTTTAGAAAATACAGACTTAACTATCGTTAAGTTACCAAAATAAAGGAGGTACATTCATGTCCACATCCGCATATATCTTTGTCCAAAATAAAAATAACACTTATAAAGGTATCTCTGTTCATTATGACGGAGACATTCATCACACAGGCGACATCTTAGCTCGTTGCTACGATTATATTAAAACACAAAAACTCGTAGCTAAAGGCTCATGTGTTGCACTTGAAGAACAACTCGAAGATATCGAGTTCTATAAAAACGGTGAAATCTTTACCGACTTACAAACATCTGGTTACGTATATCTGATTACACCAAATGGTGACTGGTACATTAACCGTATCTTAGACAAAGAGTTACACCAACCATATGTCTCAACCTTTGATGGTCAGCCATTTCTTCCGTTAAAAATGTATCTTGTACGTAATGGTTTCTACCCTACAAACAAACCTGTTCACATTGGTACTAAAACTCTTTATGCTACAAAATACTTGACATTATTTGCAGAAATCTATCAATCGCCTTCTGCTCTCCCACAAGTGTACTATCAAGTAAAACGTACGCAAGATACGGATATCACGAACAAACCTGTTGACGCTGTAACTATGTTTGTGACCAATGAAACTGGAGACAAAGCTCTTGT